>ERZ1034952.1057-NODE-1057-length-23444-cov-6.596562_pt1 | contig 23444 bp, 22 predicted proteins | sample MGYA00520625_ERZ1034952 | MGnify/ENA primary metagenome ERZ1034952 (study PRJEB33766, sample SAMN09781773) | gut metagenome | biome: gut microbiome | host: Homo sapiens | place: Madagascar | study: EMG produced TPA metagenomics assembly of the PRJNA485056 data... | reverse complement strand
ACAGTATCTGAACTATTTTACCACACTTGTGCTACTGACTTGATTATACAAGGGGAGGCTCGCAGCCTCCCGCTGGCACGAAGTGCCCTTGGCTCCCCTGGAAGGGGAGGTGCCGAACGAACGTGAGGCGGAGGGGTTTGTCTGTCAACTAAACAGCGCAAGAAACCCCCTCTGCGACTCGCTAAGTGCCGCCTGCGGCGGTTGCTCGCTTGCATAGCGCCTGCGGGCGCTTAATCAGCCCGTTCGGGCTGACAGCTTTTAATCGTAGAATGATTGCCCCCGGCAATCATAATTTTGAAAGATTCGCTGCGCTCTGCAACACTCCAGAGGTGGAGCCAAGGCGGCTGCGCCGCTGGCGGGAGGCTAAGAGCCTCCCCTACGGTTGGCGGTACAAGACCGGAGGCACATACCAGGCAGCACAGTACACTCCCTCAGCTGTGCCAATGGCGGCTCGCCAGGTTGGCGACCCCGACGAAACGCAGAAAATGGGGGCAATCCCCTGCTTCCCCGTGAGAAAACTTCTAAATGTATGAAACTATTTTGTGCAGTCAGAAGTTTTTTGCATATTTTACCCTTTACAACCGTTGGATATTATTGTATAATGAAATTGTGTGAGAATGTAGAAAGAATCACACTATATCCGTAGAATACTGCGTCACGCAGTAATATTGAAATGGAGGAAATTCCAATGTCTGTTAAAGTTGCAATCAATGGCTTTGGCCGTATCGGCCGTCTGGCTTTCCGTCAGATGTTTGGTGCTGAGGGCTTCGAGATCGTTGCTATCAACGACCTGACCTCCCCCAAGATGCTGGCTCACCTGCTGAAGTACGATTCCACCCAGGGCAACTACGCTGCTCAGGGTCACGTTGTTGAGGCTGGCGAAGACAACATCGTTGTCGATGGCAAGAAGATTACCATTTACGCAAAGGCCAACGCTGCCGAGCTGCCCTGGGGCGAGCTGGGTGTTGACGTTGTTCTGGAGTGCACCGGTTTCTACACCTCCAAGGCAAAGGCTCAGGCTCACATCGATGCCGGCGCCAAGAAGGTTGTCATCTCCGCTCCCGCTGGCAACGACCTGCCCACCATCGTTTACAATGTCAACCACAACACCCTGACCAAGGATGACCACATCATCTCCGCTGCTTCCTGCACCACCAACTGCCTGGCTCCCATGGCTAAGGCTCTGAACGATGGCTGGAAGATTCAGTCCGGCATTATGTGCACCATCCACGCTTACACCGGCGACCAGATGATCCTGGACGGCCCCCAGCGTAAGGGTGACCTGCGCCGCTCCCGCGCTGGTGCTGTGAACATCGTTCCCAACTCCACCGGTGCTGCTAAGGCCATTGGTCTGGTTATCCCCGAGCTGAACGGCAAGCTGATCGGCGCTGCACAGCGCGTTCCCACTCCCACCGGCTCCACCACCATCCTGAACGCTGTTGTGGAAGGCAATCCCACCAAGGAAGAGATCAACGCTCAGATGAAGGCTCAGGCCACCGAGTCCTTCGGCTACAACGAGGACGAGATCGTTTCCTCCGACATCATCGGTATGCGCTTCGGCTCCCTGTTTGATGCCACTCAGACCATGGTGATCAACCTGGGCAACGGCACCAGCCAGGTTCAGGTCGTGTCTTGGTACGACAACGAGAACTCCTATGTTTCTCAGATGTGCCGCACCATCAAGCACTTCGCTACCCTGCTGTAATTTCAGATTACGCGCATAAATTTGCCGCACTCCTTTTGGAGTGCGGCTTTTTTAATGTCGCTGCGGGGTTTGTACGAATACGCAGGTTCCCTAACCCGCCCGGTGACGTTATACGGAGGAAACCAGGGGCATCATAGGGGCGGTTCGATGAATGGCACGCACCCCTGTGGGCGTATGCAAACCGGTTTCGGAGCGGTACGTTACCGGGCGGGTTAGGGAACAAATGTATTGGTACAGGGTGCGTAGCGTCATTGTCCAGCGGCACTGCCGCTATTGCATCCGCTTTTTCATGCGCTTGATTCTGGCCTTCAGATGTCTTCTCCTCCGATGGCGCTGAATCTGGTGCTTCAGCCACAGCAGGAAAACCGCCAGCAGCACAATCAGTGCAATCACAATCAGTGTACGCACTGCCGGGGGCAAGTCCTCCATCTGCACCGGTCTGCCTTGCAGCAGCTCTGAGAGGATGAACGCCTCCCCCCGTTCCTTGTGGGGCTGGGTCAGGGTCAGCTCTCCATCCGGCAGCCGCAGCTCCCCGATGCTGGCGTACACCGCCACCTTCACCCGCTCCCGCTTCTCCCCTTCCCAGTCCAGCGGCTCCAGTGCGAAACTGATGTCGTCCACCGATTCTCCCGCCGGGATGAGATAGGACAGCTTCTGATTGGCAGCCGGGGTAAATGCCCCCAGCTCCAGGGAGCCAACCACCCGCTCCCCGGTGACCTTCACCCGGGAATAGTGGGAAAAGCCATAGTCCATCAACTGGTGGGTATCCCGGTACTTGTCCTCCAGCAGTGGGGATTTCAGGGTCACCGCCACCAGGGTCACATCCCCCTTCTGCACCACAGCAGCAAAGGTGCCCTGGGCGCTGCTGGTCCAGCCGGTTTTTGCCATCTCCACCCCATCGTAGTAATATTGCCCGCCGGGCAGCAGCCGATCCTTGTTGTTAAAACTCCGGGCGGCAGAAAGATTGGTGGCCGGGAGGGTGTAGGTAACAGTGCTGAAATATTTTTTCAGGCCCTCCTGTTTCCAGGCTGCGGCAGTAATCAGCGCCATGTCATAGGCCGTGGTGGTATGGCTGCTGTCGGGCAGCCCGTTGGCATTGGCAAAATGGGTATTCTTCGCCCCCAGCTGCGCCGCCGTCTCCGTCATCAGCTGGGCAAACCCCTCCAGGCTGCCGCTCACCGCCTCCGCCAACACATTGGCGGCATCGTTGGCCGACTCCATGCCAATGGCATACAGCGCCTGCTCCACTGTAAGCCGCTCCCCGGCCTTGAGGGAAATATGGGACGAGGTGCGGGGCACCGCATTTACCGCCGTCTGAGAGACGGTGAGCACCGTCTCCGGCTGCAAATTCTGCACTGCCAGCAGTGCCGTCATGATTTTTGTAATGCTGGCAGGGTACAGCACCTGGTGCATATTCTTCTGGTACAGTACCGCACCGGTTTCTGCATCCAGCAGCACCGCCGCTTGGGAAGCCAGGTTCAGCTTCTCCTCAGCGGAGGCTGGCAGCGCCCCGCAAAGCAGCATTGCCGCCAAAAAAAGCGTCAATAGCCGCCGACTCCATTTTATCATTTTTGCTGCTCCACTCCTTCTGGATTAAAAAAGTATTTTACAACATTTCCCCTGAAAATGGAATAGCTTTTTTGTAAAAATCGCGATGATTGCACGCGTTACAAATGTGTTCATCCCATTATAACCCGTGCAATCATCCCGATAAAAAATTCCCATTTTTTCATTCGTTTACATAAAAACAGCGCCCGGCCTCCACGATACCATGGATGCGCCAGGCGCTGTTTTTATGTCAGTCCCACATATGCTTTTCCAGATATTGCTCCAAATCATAATCATAGCGGAACCGGACATTTTGAATGGACTCTCCCCCCAGGATGGAAAGGTAAGCCTTCTGGTGGATGGCATTCTGCTCCTGGTTGCCCATGGACAGATGGTTCGCCACCATCAGTGCGAACGCTGCATCGGGAAAGCGGCACTCCACATCGTCTCGCTTTTCCGGCGGTGTGCGCAGCAGCTCCGTCATCCCAGGGATTTTGCTGAACGCAGCACGCTCCCGGGCGGCAAACTCCGCCCGCTGCTGCCGTGTTCTGTTGATACACTGCATCTCATCATACTCCTTGAAGCCAAACTCGACGGGCATCATACCATGAAACCCAGGAAAATACAAGTCTTGACAAGCCTCTTTCCGGCTCCAAGGTTCGTAGAATTTTGAGGGCAGAATTTGTACATCTTTTTTCGGTGCTTATTTTCCGCTGCGGATGTCCAGGAGCTTGTTTTTCAGCTCGTTTTCCATCTTTGCCATTTCCGCCTCGGCAGCCAAACGCTGGGTGCGTCCGTTTTCCTGAATCTTTACCACATCATCCAGGGTTTGAATCAGCTCCGCATTGGTCTTTTTCAGGGTTTCAATGTCCACAATTCCCCGCTCGGCCTCCTTCGCCGTCTCCACCGAGGCGGTGTGCAGCCGCTTGGCGTTGGCTTGCAGCAGGGCGTTGGTCACGTCATTGACCTGGCGCTGGGCCGCTGCCGCCTCGCTGGCGTGGGCGATGCCCAGGGTAATGACCATCTGATTTTTCCACAGGGGGATGGTGTTGACCAGGGTGGTCTGAATTTTTTCCACCATCACGTTGTCATTGTTCTGAATCATGCGAATCTGGGGGGCAGTTTGCAGGGAGATGGCTCTGGTCAGCTCCAAATCATAGATTTTCTTTTCAAACCGCTGGCACTTGTCCGCCAAATCCTTTGCCGCCTGCACATCCTCCGCAAGACCGGTGCGGTGGGCGGTATCTTCCAGCTGTTGCAGCTTGCCGGTGCGAACCTCCTCCAGCTTTTGCTTGCCTGCCAGGATATACATGGTCAGCTCTTTGAAATATGCCAGGTTCTGCTCATACATCTGGTCCAGCATGGCGGAGTCCTTCATCAGCCGCACCTGATGCTGCTGCAAGGCATCACTGATCTTGGTGACGCTGACCTCCGCCTTGTCATAGCGGTTTTTCATCATTTCCAGCTTATTGGCCTGCTTTTTGAAGAAGCCGAAGAAGCCCTTGTCCTCCTCGGTATCGAAGCCCTTCAGCTCTCCCACCACATTGACAATCAGCTCGCCCACTTCGCCCAAATCCTGGGCGCGGACATTGGTAAGCGCTGCATCGGAGAAATCCGCCATTTTCTTCTGGGTACCGGCACCGTACTGCATAATCTGGGCAGTATTCTCCACGTCAATCTTGGCAGCGAACTCCCGGACAATCTGCTGCTCCTCCGGGGTGAGCACCGGCTCAGGAATCTTGGGCGTTTCGGCCACCGGGGCGGCAGCCACGACGGTTTCGGATTTTTCCTCCAAATCCGGTTCCAGGGTCAGGCTGGGCATGGCAATCTTGTCGTTTTCCATATAGCGTCATCCTTTCTCATTTGGTAAAAGCAGGGTCTCCCCCCGCCATTAAAGCTCCCGCTCTTTACGCAGACGGGTCAGCTCATCATCCGTCAGTCCCTCCTGGGCAAGCAGGGTGTTCAACACCGAAATATCACTGGAAACATCCAGGGCTGTTGTTTTGAAAATAGAATCCAGCAGCTTTTCAAAGGCAGTATTCAGGGTGTCCAGGGTGGCTTCAATCTCCCGCTTGGAATTTTGAATATTCTCTCCCTGCACCGGCTGGGCATCCATATCCGCATAGGCTTTCAGCAGCTTGACGGTCATGGGCAGGTAATAGTCCATGAGCTTTTTCAGCTCCGGCACTACCTCGGGGTGCTCCTCTACCCGGTCAAAAATCTTGCGCACCAGCGTCTCCATCCGGGAAATCTTGTCGGAAATTTCCTGGCCGGGGATGGCATCGTTGCAGGCACGGATGTCCCGGATAAAGGCGTTGCCCCTGTCCAGCACCTCCTGCACCCGTGCGTCCCGCTTCTGTTCTTCGGCATCATCCTGCTGCTTCTTGGTTTCCACGGCCTCTTGCTGGCGCTGCACCGCCTGCTTCTGTCTGACTTCCAGGTAGTGGACATAGGAATCGTCGCTGGTGATGAGACTGGTTTCTTCCTCGTCCAGATGGCCTTCCAGGAACATCCCGTCTTCAATCATGCCCTTTAATTCCTTGCGGACGAACTTGGGGGACTTGCCCACCATGCGCGCCAGCTGGTTCAGCTCGCACTGGGTCTTGCTGCCCAAGGCTTTCAGATATTTTTCAAACCGCCCCACCCGCGTAATGGAGCGGATGCCGCTGGTCAGCAGCCACACGCCGCCGCCCAACACCGCGGCGGAACATACGCCAATAACGGATAGCACACTACCCAGTCCCGTAAACATCGCCGCAATGCCGCTGCTGAGCACACTGGCTCCACCGGCCAGGGTCATAATGCCGCCGCCCACGGTTTTCAGGATGCCCCACACCAGCTTCCCGGTGGGATTCTGGTACAGTACCGGAAGCCTCTTATCCCGCTGGGCGCGCCCGGCACGGGTGGAGCCAAGGGTGCTGCTGTAGATATTCACATTGGGCTGCTCTGGGCGCTTGCTGCCGGGAACGTACAGAGGCTCATCCTCCCGGGCATCCACCACCTTACGCCGGGCGGCACTTTTGCGGGTGGCCGTGTGTGCGGCGCGGCGCACAGCCTCGGAGCCGGTATCCACGGCGGAATTCACAGCCTTGCGGATGGTTTCATCCAAATTCTGAAAATCTTTGGAATTGATGGCGCGATCGATGATGGCATCAATGGCATCCCCAAGGTCATCCAAACTGTCGTTATAGGACATAAACTCCCTCCCCAGAGCAAACGAAACATACTTTTGATTTCAATTTGTTATTATATCGCTGTTTGGGAAAAAATACAAGGTTTTTCGTAATGCTAAGAAAATTCAATTTTTAATCAATTTATGCCACACCGCGGGCGCTTCGCACCTACAAGTCGGTAAATTGTTGTTCCTGCAATTTATTTATATATTTCCATCTGCTTTTTCAAAAAAACGGCATTGTCACAGTCCCAATGTTCCTTTTGGAAGCAGGGATGTTCCAAAATCAACTTTGCCGCCGCCGTCACGTCCCCTCTGGGAACACAAGCGCCAAAATGTCCGGCGCTTTCCGGGCTGCCGCCGGTTTCATAGGTAATCACCGGCGTGCCGCAGCTGATGGCTTCCAGATTGGTGGTGGGGTAGGTGTCCTGATAGGTCAGGTTCAGGAAGTAATCCGCAATGCCATAATACATTGCCAGCTCCTGCACATTGGCGGTGCGCTCCATGCCCATTATGTTCGGCGGCAGCGCTTCCAGCTGGCTTTTGGTCAGGCCAATCATCACAAGCTGCTGGCGCTCGGTGAGCATTCCGGCAAGCTTCACAAAATCGGATAGCCCCTTTTGGTCATTCCATACAGAGGTAACCCCCAGAAGAACCTCCTTGCCCAGTAGCCCCGCCGCCTTTTTGCGGCTCCAATAGCCCTCTTGAACATCCTCTGCCGGAAGGGGCAGCCGGGAAACTTCCGCCACAGAAGCCAGGTCTGCTTTGTCATAGACCGGCGTATCCGCCCCGAAAAGGGACTGGAAAGACTTCCCCTCCCCGGTCAGATCCACCACAGCATCCGCCTGGCGGCACAGCGTTTCCAGCTCCCGCCCCCGGAAATCCTCTCCGTAAACCACATGGAGCGACGCTTCCCCGGTCAGGGGGCTGTTTTTTGCCGCCTCTTTTCCGAAGCACAGCACCAGGCGCTTTCCCTCAGCGCCCAAAAACCGGCGGGTATCATCCCCTTGGGGGCGGAACTGCGCCGTGTTGATGCCGTTGTGAATCACCGTCACCGGGTACTGTCCCAAAAAGGACTGCCTCAGTTGGTCAGCCAGCCATTGGGACGGAGCAATCAGCTGCATCCCGGGAATGCCGGTGAACAGCGCCTTTTTCCGCTGCCAGTTCCGGGCGGAGCCGTCCACACAGGCGGCGGGGAACTGGTGCTGCATGGGGCAGTGATGGCACCCCTGCTGCCAGCGGGTGCAACCGGCGCTGTCGCAATACACCGAGTGACCGGTGAACGCCCAGCAGTCATGGTGGGTCCAGTAGATGGGCTTGCCGCAGCTTCTCAAATACCGGAACAGCACCCCCAGGTGGATATAGTACCCGCACAAATTGTGCAGGTGAATGATGTCCGGGTCAAATTCCTCCACCCAGCGGATGAACGCCTGGGTCTGGAGACGGCTGCCGAAGCCCGCTTCATCCAGGAGCCTTGCCCGCAGCACATGACCATATACGCCCACTGCATTTCCGATGCGGTGGGCGTATTTCTGGAACTGCTCCGGCACATCGTCCCGCCCGTATGCAATTTTAACCTGATGCCCCCGGGCTTCCAAAGCTTGCGCCAAATCCGTGCAGATGCGCCCGGTGCTGCCAGTGCCACAGGATACATTTATCATCAAAATCTTCATATTATCCTCTTTTGGGGCAAAGCTCCTCCAACTGCCGCTCCAGCTGAGCGGTGAATATATCCAGCGAAAAATGCTTTTCAAAGTATTCCCTGCCCCGCTTACCCATCTGCGCCGCCTGGCTGGGCTGCTCCATGAATTGGGTCATGATGGCTGCCAGCTCCTCCGGCTTGCCCGGCTGGACACACAGACCGCAGCCGGACTGGGCAATCACCTGGGCAGCACCGCCGCCGATGGCTGCAATCACCGGCTTTCCGGCGCTCATGTAGCCTTGCAGCTTGCCGGGGATGGTCAGTCCGGCGGCGGTATCGTCATACAGCGTCAGCAGGCAAGCGTCTGCCAGGCGGTAAAAGTCCGGCATTTTTTCCAGGGGATGGCGACCGTGGAACCGGAAATAGTCTGCTACTCCCAGCTGTGCCACGGTCTTTTTCAGGTTTTCCAAATCCGGGCCAATGCCCACAATGTGTACCAGGAAAGGCTGGGTGGTGTGAATCAGGCTGACGGCTCTTGCCACGTTCTCCAAATCCTGGGCAACACCCACGTTGCCCATGAACACAAAGTCCGTCACCCCGTTGTCCGTCGCTTCCAGGCAGCCGAAGTGCTGCATATCCTCGCCATGCTGGGGAAGGTAGGTGATGTTTTCCCTGGGAACCAGGCATATTTCATGGAGATAATCCTGGAATGCCGGGGAGGTGACCCCGATTTTGGCTGCGCCGTTATAGAGCTTCTGGCACCAGCGGGTGAGCAGCCGGTATATCAGCGAGTCGGTATTGGGAATGTTGTCCCGCATGGACTCCGGCCACAAATCCAGGCAGTACAGATACACCGGTGCCCCGTGCTTTTTGTGATAACGCAGGGCGGGGACTGCCATGGTCACCGGGGAGAGCTGATACACAAGAACAGCGTCAAAATCCCCGGGGAGCTGCCCCACCCGGAACCAGGCGCGGGTCATATAGCTCAGGTAGTTCCATGCCAGACGGACTGCGCCCTGCTTCCGGGGGGCAATCTGGCAGCGGAGAATCTCCACGCCCTCATGCTCCTCCCGCTTCAGATGCTCATAGCCGGGGTAGACTTCCCCCTCCGGGTAATTGGGGCGGCCGGTCAGCACCGTTATTTTGTGTCCCCGGCGCACCAGCTCGGCGCAAACCTCATTGATGCGGAATTGCTCCGGGTAATAATATTGACTGATGACAAGTAGTTTCATGGCTGTTCCTGTTGGGGCATCTGAATAACATCCAGATAGCGGCGTTTCAAATGTGCCCCATATTCCACGGTTATCTCCGGCAGCGTCTCTCCCAGCAGCTGCTTCACCCGCAGATAGGGCAGGTTCAGCCCGCCTGCCAGATACAGCACAATGGTGGCTGTGATTCTGGGGTTTAAATCCGTGAGCACGGGGCGGTCGTTTTCGTCCAGCATAAAGTCAAAGCCGATGTTGCCATCCAGCTTGAGAAGCTGAATGATTTGGCGGCACAGAGCGAAGGCTTCCTCCTTCGGCTCCATGCGGGATGCCATGGCGATGCTCATGCTGCTTTCGTAGTTCCGTCTGCCTGCAATGTACAGCGTTTCCCCCCGGTCTGCCAGCAGGTCAACGGTGTATTCGCAGCCGGGCAAATATTCCATGACCAGCAAATCCGGCATTGGCTGGCATTCATCCAGCGTGCGGCACATCTCCTCCATGGAGATGTTCAGGGAGCTGGGCTTGCTGTGGAGAAAGGCATCTGCTCTGGATAGGTCTGCCCGCACCACCCGCACGCCGCGGCTTCCGCTGCTCTCTGCTGCCTTGACCACCACCGGGCGGTCGGGATAGCCCAGCAGGGGGGCATATTTCTTCAAATCCTGGCTGCTGGAAATGGGGTAGAAGGCGGGGGTGGGCAGTCCACCGGCAGCCATGGCTTCATAAAGCTTGCGTTTGTTGTTGGCAACCAGGAGGGTCTGGCTGTCGGTGATGGCGACCCGAACGCCCAGCTGGCGGAATTCCGCAATCCGTGCCAGGATGATGGGCAGCTCTGTGGAAATATGGGGAAAAAATACATCCACCCGTTCCCGCCGGCAGATGTCCAGCAGCTGCTCCACATAGCCGGGAGCGGTACACGCGCCCACTTGATAGTAGCCGTCCAGCAGCTGCCCCATCATGGGGTCGGCTGCCATGTCCACGCCGATGATTTTAATGCGGCGCTCGCCGTTTTCCTTCAGGCAGCGGAAAAATCCAGGCATAAACATGGCGGCACAGGCGGTGGTCAGTACAGTGATGTCCTTCATTTCTGCCCCTCCTCCGGGAAAACGAATTTCGAGAACACATCCTCAAAGGTTTCTTCCCGCATGATTTCCCGTACCGTTCCGTCCGGCTCCACCGCCACCATGGCGCAGTTGGGTCGGATAAACTGGGGCTTCGACACAATGGAGTAGCCGCCAACGTTTTGGAATGCCAGCACATCCCCGGGACACAGGGGACCGCTGTAGCCCTCCAGCATCAAATCCTGCTCCAAGCAGGTATAGCCCATCAAATCCACTGACGCATATACTTGCCCCGCCCCGGCGGTGACGTGGCACAGGGGCAGCTTTTTCATGGTGCAAATCTCACCGAGGTTTTCGTAGCTGCCATCCAGAGTGGCAATGGTGCGGCTGTGGACTGTCTTGATGTCCAGCACCCGGGTGACGAAGCTGAGATAGCGTGCCACCACCGTGGTGCCCGGCTCGGTAAACACAATGGGCTGCGCCTGGGGATAGCGCCGGATGAAGGGCTTCATGGCAGCCTGGGCGTATTCTTCATAGGTGGGAACCTGACCGAACTGCGCCCGCAGAACTTCGTCCATGTCAGCGAACATTCCGCTGCCCAGGCTGATGTATTCCGGCGTTCCGTCCACATACCGGTCGGCGGCATCCACCATGATTTGCGCCCGCTTTTCCCAGGCGGGGAGCCAGCGGTTGCGGCTGATGTGACAGTGCAGCCCCACGATTTTAACATTTTCATGGCGGTGCAGCAGATTGATGGCTTCGGTTAGCTCCGGGCTGCCCACGCTCATGCCGAAGCGGGAAACAAAGCCCAGATCCATGTTGATGCGAAGACCAATCTTGATGGTGCATTCCGGGCAGGCAGCAGCCAGCTTGGCCACCCGTGCCGCCTCGGCGGGGTTATCCACATTGGAGATGCCGCCGCTGCGCAGGTGCTCCTCCATACAGCTGCCCTTGGCAGGGCCGTTGTAAACAATCCGACTGTTCTCATAGCCCAGCTTTTTGGCAAGCCGGTATTCCATGTCTGAAACCACCTCGGCATAGCCGCCCAGGGATTTTACCAGGTTGCAGATATAGGGGGTGTAGTTGGTTTTATAGGAATATGCCACCCGGTAATTGGGGTACACCTGCTGCATGGTTGCTTGCAGCGCTTGATAGTTCTCAATAAAGCCCTGGGTATCAAACACATAAAAGGGGGTGCTGCGCTCCCCCAGCAGACTGCGATATACCGATTTTTCCACGGCTGCTCACTCCTTTTTGTCCATATCCTTGCGATAAACATTCAAATGGGGGCGATCCATCTGGGCACCGTAGCCGGTGGTGACTCTGCCCCACAAAATCCGAAAGGTGGTGTGTATCACCTTGACATCCAGCAGAAAGGACAGATGCTCGGCATAGTAGCATTCATAGGCAAACTGTTCTTCATAGGTGGTGTAGGTTTTGCCGGAAAGGCTGTCCGGCGGAATCAGTCCGCCCCGTACCGTGTGGCGCTTGCGCTCCTCCGGCAGAAAATAAGGCCCATAATAGGTGGGCAGCGGGCGGGGACCCACAAAGGACATCTTTCCGGTGAAGATGCACCACAGCTCCGGCAGCTCGTCCAGGGAGGAGGAACGCAGCAGCTTGCCGAATTTAGTCATCCGCTGTTCCTCGGGCAGATATTGCCCCTGGGCATCCTTTTCGTTGGTCATGGAGCGGAATTTATACAGCCGAAAGGGCTTTTCGTCCTTTCCGATGCGCTCCTGAGAGAACAGCACCGGGGCTCCCATCTGGATGCGAACCATCAACCCAATCAGCAAATACAGCGGGGAGAATACCACAATCCCCATGGCGGACAGCACAATGTCCAGCAGACGCTTGACGAACAACCGATACATCATCGCACCTCAAACACAATCTGGAAGGCTTCTGCCAGATTCACCCCTGCCATGGCACCCCGGTAGGCTGCCAGCCCCCGGTAGGCCTCGGGAGAACGGGGGTGGGGATAGGGGCGCATGACTCCCTTGTATTCTGCCAGCGCCCGGAGCTTGGCATCCAGTCCGTCTTCCCCAATCTCAATGAAGCAGTTGGGGATAAAGCGGTTGGCGGCGCTGTCCAGCGACCACTCCGTGGCGGAGGGAGTCTCCATGTACATGAACAGCCGCAGCCGATAGTCGCACTGCTTGCGCTGGAACAGCCGGCAGGCCGCCTGGGCAGCCCCGCTGGTCATCACATGGTCATTGTTGGTGTCAGTGGGGTGATGGGTGACAATGGCCTCTGCCTGGAAATCGTCAATGCAGTGCTCAATAAACTGCACCAGCTCCAGATGGGGGACGGTGTTCATTTTGATATTGGGAAAGTCTGCATGGTACACCTTTTCCACGCCCAGAATCGCCAGCGCTTTTTCCTCGTCGGTGGCTAGGGTATCGGACAGGTTTCGCCGGGCAGCAGCCTGGCTGACCATAATGGCAACCGCCACATGATGCCCCTGGGACACCAGCTTGGCAATGGTGCCGCCAGCGGCATCGGACTCGTCATCCGGGTGTGCAACAACAAACAGGTAATTCATTGTACTATCTCCTCTGTTATCCGTCTATGATGGGTGCCGGACTGCATGGGCCGCCTTGGGGCAGCACCGGTTTTTTTCCGTCCAGCAGGTCTTGGCTCAGGGCAATCAGCCGCCGGGCGGCGCAGCTGCTGTTCCAGGTGTCCGCAATGGTGCGGTAGGCTTCCTCGCCCATTTGCTGCCGCTGCCGGGGATGCTCCAACAGGAAGCGGGTTTGTGCCGCCAGTCCCGCCGGGTCGCCTACTTCAAACAGCAGGCCGTTTTTGCCGCTTTCAATCAGGAAGGGGGCAGCCCCCACCCCGCGGCAGGCCACCACGGCGCAGCCGCTGTTCATGGCTTCGTTGACCACCGCTCCCCAGCCCTCGTTCTGGTCGGAGGTCACCAGGAAGATGGCAGCGCGTTCCATTTTTCGGCGCACCTGCTCCGGGGTACAGGCTCCGGTGAGCTTCACCTGCGCCTGTAGTCCTTCTTTGGCAACCAGGCGCTCCATCTCCTGCTGCAATTCGCCGTTGCCCACCAGCTCCATGGTAAAGTCACAGCCCCACTGGCGCAGCTGCTTGGCAACGTCGATGGCATACTCCGGGTGCTTCCAGGGAATCATCCGTGCCGCCCACAAAATGCTGGTGGGATTTTTCTCTGTCATCAGATGGGGCAGGTCATACCCAATGGTCTGGGGGAAATAGCCCCAGCGCAGCGCTTTGCCTCGGAACTCGTGCAGCCGTGCATGGTCGGCGGCTGTATAGGCGCTGCTGGCAAGCAAATAGTGATTTTTCTGCGGCGGACGGTAAAACAGTCCGTATTTGATGGCGCGTCCCCAGAATCCAAAGCCGGACAGTCCCTCTTTGAAAATCCGCTCGGAATAGCAAAAGGTCAGCTTGTGCGCCAGCAGCCGGGGCAGAATCATCCGGTAGGGACAGCTGCCCCAAATCACCACGTCCGCCTCCCGAATCAGCTTCCGGCATTTTTTCCGCTGGGCAGGGTCGTACGCTTGCAGCACATAGGCCGGAATGTCAGTGGTTCCCCACCCCATATTTTTCCGTTCCTGCTCCATTTCCATGGTCTCAATGAAAAAGAAGGAGTGTCCCGTCATCTCATCCAGTGCCTCACTGAGATAGCGCTGGTGATGATTAAAGTAATTCGATGCAATAACAATGGTCGTTCCACTCACCCCTTCCGAAAATTGCATATCTCCTATTATTATACCAGAAAAGTTTCATATTTCAATAACATGATTTGGCGCAGTGCCGCCTTTCCGGTGACGCTGCAAACCCTGTACCAATACATCGGTTCCCTAACCCGCCCGGTGACGGCGCACAGAGGAAACCAGGGGATTTTGGCAGCGCTTCGTTGAATGGCACGCGCCTACAGTCCGTTCCCACGCCCATATAAAAACGGGGCACATCGCATCTTCCGGCGACATACCCCGTTTTGTAATTTTTTTCCTTGCAGTTTGTCGAATTTTGTGCTAATCTGTCCGTGGTGCTACCGGCACCCCGGTAAGCGGTTCCCCCCTCGACTTTTCCTCAGGGGGTAATCCTCTTTATTGACCCCCAATCAACATAGAGAGGGGGTGACAGATATGTACGTTTCATGGAACGATTTATTTGCGTTCTGTACGGTCATTCTGACTGTCATTCTTGTTGTTTACCAGATGACAAATAAAGAGAAGTAACCGCCCTGCCTCCAAGCGTGCGATTACTTCTCATCATGCATTTGGGGGAGCCGCCTGCTGGTAGCACCCTTTGTATTTATACTATACCCCATTTTGGGATATTTGTCAACGTCCCCTGCCACCGGCACAGGGGATTTTTTCACCCATCGGGTAAAATGCATCCCTGTAGTAAAGCGAATCTCTTAAAACTTCACAAATGCGTTCAGACTTTGCTCTGCTATTATCCGAAGCAAAAGGCGAACTGCGTTTCTATAAAGATGAAGTTTTGAAGGATATGCTCCAGTAGGGGCGTATGCGTTCAACCGGGTACTTGCGAAAATCCGGGGTTGCGGGCGGCTATTAGCCGCCCCTACAGGGCGTATACGCTCATCCGGGTACTTGCGAAAAACCGGGGTTACGGGCGGATTCTATCCGCCCGTACGCGGCGGCAGAGCCGCCCCAGCAGATAGCGTGTGCAAATGTTCCGCGGGCAAAAAATCGCCCCTCCGCTTGCGCGGAGGGGCAACTCATATTCAGCGAAGTAACAATTACCAAGCCATGCAAACAGCGTAAGCGCCATTGCCGGGCAGAGCAACATCAGCAACTTCCTTCTGGCCGGCTTCGCCCTGAGCCAGAATGGTCCACTCGGTTGCGCCCTCAGCACGGAACAGGACGACAGCGGAGTTGCGCTTGCCAACGGTCCACAGCTTGAAGGTTGCGGTCTCACCAGCGGTGACATTGGAAATGTTTCTCTGCTTGAAGACGGTCAGGTTGTTCAGGCCCTCGGTAGCCTCACAGATAGCATTCATTTCCTTCACGGTGATGGCTTCCTTGCAAGCGGTGTAGGTAGAACGAACGCCCTTGGGCAGCTTCACCTTGGTGTAGCTGGAGACGGTAGCAGCAGTCCGAGCATAGTCATTCATTCTGTAGTAACCCGTAACGTTGCCATTCTTATCATAAGTAATGAAAGCACCAACGGTCTTGTTATTGAAAACGGTGTTGGTGTAGCCAGGAATCTCTGCGCCATTATAGTGCAAAACAGTGCCGTTAGTACCAGTGACAAAGCCATTCCAGATGGCGCACTCGTCATGGGCGTGGCCAACGCTGGCAGCGCTTGCGGAAACGGCCAGAGAAGCGGTCAGGGCGGTAGCCAGAGCTACGGAAGCAACTTTCTTCATATTCATAACAATTTCCTCTTTTCAGTGAAAAAATTTATCTAGCAGCCAGCGGCTGGTAAATACGATTAAAGCATCATTCGTTATCATCAAGCGCATAGAAAAACAATCTGTTGAAGTGAAATTACTTAACAGCTCGTTCACACATTCGGAGTATACATCCTTTGCAATTTCTTGTCAAGTATTATTTTTGTGAAAATCTTTTTCTATTTCTGCAGATTTCGTCACAATGACGTATTTCTATTCTCACTCCGTCTTCAGGTAAATGGAAGCGATGCTGCAATTGATTTCCGGCAGGACGGAATCCTTCTTGTAAACGTAAATGAACTCCAGGATTTTCCCCTCAGGCAGCGCGGTGGCAGCCACCCGGCAGAACACGCCCTCATTTTCCGGTTCATCGTAAATTGCAAAGTCCACATCGTTGACCTTCTGAATCTCCGCAGAAGGGGAAACGCCTTCCTGTACCCGCTTCGTATACTCCTCCAGGGAGATATTCTCATCCAGAAGCTTCACAGAAAGCATACAGTCCAGCCCAATACTCGCCATCAGATACCCCTGCGATTGCCCTTCTTCCGTTATCTCCACATCAAGCATGGTATCGCGATACCACATGGTGAAATCCGTGCCGGGGATGTCCGCCTGATAGCCGTCATACCGATACGAATCCGTCAGCCGCTCGGCTTCTTCCAGGGTATATTCTTTCATTTCCGCCGCCATTGCCCCCGGAATCAGGCTGGCGCTCAGCGCCAGAGCAACGGCAGCTGCAATCCATTTGTTCTTCATAGGCAACTTTCGCGTACCCAAAAAGGCGCGCCGCTCCTTTCGCCCGCTCGGTAAATTCTATAATGTTTGCAGGTGTATTTCGTCTATCTGGGATGATTGTACCACGAGTTATTCTTTTATGCAATCATTTTTATAAAAATCGTTATTATCCACAAATTCAAGTTCCAGTTTTTGTAAATAGTGCTGTACAGTGCTTCCGTCATATTGAATAGTATGTTGAATTTTGTCGAATGGAATTTAGTTATATTGCATAATTCTGTGGTCATACGTCACCCTATCCTTTCACCCAGCCGCTGCGCCGTCCCATAAAAAATCGCCCCTCCGCACAAAGCGGAGGGGCAACACAAGAGATTCCATTTTTACCAGCCAACGGCAATGGCATAGTCACCGTCTGCATAGAAGCGGCCTTCAATCACGTCCAGCTCCCCGGCATAGCAGGAAATCAGCTCCCACTCGTCCGTGCCCGTGGCGCGGAAGAACAGGCCGGTAGTACGGTTCACGGTAGACCAGACCTTAAAGGTGACATCAAACACCTCTCTGCCGCCGGTCACGGAGCCGGTGCGCAGCAGCGTGACCCGGCCAGGCTGGAAGGTGGCTCCGGCAGGGATCACGCCCTCCGCCGCATTCTCTACCGCGCTGTCCAGCTCCTCCTGGGAGACGGCAACCGCATCCTCGCCAAAGGTGGTGCCAGGGGTAGACATGAGAACCTTGACCAAATCGCGGGTGTTTTCAGCGAAGCAAGCCACGCTGAAGCAGGACACCGCCAGCAAAGCCGCCAGCAGCATTGCAAAAAACTTCTTCATTTTGATACCTCCGGCAAAAATTTTTCAGGAAAAACTGTCCCGATACACGTTTCATTATAGGCTGGCAAAAGCGAAATGTCAAGGCATTTTCAAAGAGTCAGCCCACCGTTTCCGTAACGTTTTTGTGCAAATTCGACATTCTCACCAGCTCCAGGCCAGGGCATACTGCCCATCGCCGGGGATGGTAAAGTCGATGTATTCTCCCTTGGCGGCTGCCAGCACCGTCCATTCTTCCTCACCCTCCGCTTTGAAGAACACCACCAGGTACCGATTCTGCCCGCCCCAGGTACGGACGGACATGGGAATGGACGCACCGTCGTTGGTGACATCGCGCTGACGAATCATGGTCAGGTGGTTGATTTCGTAGTCCTCGGGAATCACGCCCTCAGATGCTTCCACAATCTCCATCATTTTCTTGTCCTGCAAATGCTGGGGCTTGGGGACGCTTTTCTCCACTGCGGTTTCGGGGATTTCCAGGATGTCCGCAATCTGGTGCTCGTTGTCCTGCTTGGTTGCCGCTGAGACGGGAATGGTGCAGGCACACACAAGTGCCAATGCTGCAAGAAGGGTAGCCAGTTTCTTCATGTTGAAGCCTCCATTTGTGGTTTATTTGTACCTTATTATAGTACGCTCTCTTTCCAAATTCAATCCTTTTCACAGCACTTTTACGACGATTGCATAAGCAAACAATTTGTAAATGATGATAGCGTAGCGCATATGCCCACGCCATGTAGGGGAGGCTCTTAGCCTCCCGAAGCTTACGCAACTGAGCGGTTCGTTGAATGCTGAACGGCTGCGCCGCAGCGGGCGGCATACGAGCCGCCCCTACCCGGTGCGGTGGAAACCAGGGGCTGGCGGGTCGCCAAATTGGCGACCCCTACGTCGCTCATTCTATTGACAATGCGTTCATCTCTTTTTAACTCACGCAATTGGCGTGAACCCCACGGCACAACAGAAATCAGAAAATCGGCACAATTCCGGGCAGCAGGAAAATAATTTCAAAAAAACTATTGCAAAATGGAGCAAACAGTGGTATACTACCACCGTAAGTATAGGAGTAAGTCAGAGAGAGGAGCGCATCGCTCCTCTCTTTCTTATTGACGAAAGGGTGACGAGATGAAAATTACAGATACCGTAACCGCGCTGGCAAAGCCCGTGGTGGAATCCCTTGGATGCTCCCTGTGGGACGTGGAATACGTGCGTGAAGGCTCCGACTACATCCTGCGGGTCTCCATCGACAAGGAGGGCGGCGTGGATATTAACGACTGTGAGGCCGTGTCCCGGGCGCTGGATCCCATTCTGGACGAGCATGACCCCATTCCCGACCGCTACCAGTTTGAGGTATGCTCTGCCGGTTTGGAACGGGTGCTGAAGCGTCCTGCGGATTTCCAGAAATTCATGGGAAGCCCCATCACCGTCAAGCTCTACCGTCCCTATAACGGCATGAAGGAAATCCCCGCCGTACTGCGTGGCTACGAGGACGGCAAGGTGACCGCAGAGGTCGGCAAGGAAACCGTAACATTTGAAAAATCCCAGGTCGCGCTGGTGCGGCTGCGGGTGGAATTCTGAGGAGGATAGACATGGCAAGAACTACCAGAGCCAAGAAACAGGCCGAAGCACCCAAGGTGAACATCGGCACCGAAATTTTTGAAAGTCTTCGTGATTTGGAGAAGCTCAAGGGCATCCCCGTGGATTATATGGTGGAACGGCTGAAGCAGGCGCTCGTCAACGCCTACCGCCGCGACCGGGAAGACCATCGGGTTCTGCCCGCCGACAACGTGGTGGTAAACCTGAACGAAGACGGCCTGACCATGTTCCAGGTCAAGACCGCTATGGCAGAGCCGGAGGATTGGGCGCTGGAAATTCCCATCGATGCAGCCCGGAACTATAAGCCCGATGCCCAGGAGGGCGATGCCATCTACATTCCCGTGGACATTGCCAAGTTTGGCCGCATCGCTGCCCAGACCGCCAAGCAGGTGGTGATTCAGGGCATCCGCGAGGCAGAGCGGGGCGTGATGTTCGAGAGCTATTCCAGCAAATCCCAGGAGCTGCTCTCCGGCACCGTTTCCCGGGTCATGCCCGCCACCGGCGATATTATTGTAAAGATTGGCCAGGGCGACGATGCCTCCGAGGCACTGCTGCCCGCCTCCGAGCAAATCCCCGGTGAGCACTTCACCGAGGGCGACCACATCCAGGTGTATGTCATGGAGGTGCGCAAGCCCACCCGCGGCCCGCTGATTCACGTATCCCGTACCCATCCCAACCTCATCCGCCGTCTGTTCGAGCTGGAAACCCCGGAAATTGCCGACGGGCAGGTGGAAATCCGCAACATTGCCCGGGAAGCCGGTTCCCGCTCCAAGATGGCCGTTCGCGCCACCATGGAGGGCATCGACCCGGTGGGTGCCTGCGTTGGCCCCAGAGGTGGCCGCGTGGCTGCCGTTGTGGAAGCCCTGCACGGTGAGAAAATTGAAATTGTGGTGTGGAGCGAGGATCCCTGCGAATACGTCAAGGCTGCCCTCAGCCCCGCCAATGTGCTGAGCGTCTCCCTGGTGCCCGGCCAGAAGGCTTGCAGCGTAGTGGTGCCCGATGACCAGCTGAGCCTTGCCATCGGCAAGGAGGGTCAGAACGCCCGTCTGGCGGCCCGCCTCACCGGCTATAAGATTGACATCAAGCCCGCCTCCCAGGTTGCAGCTCAGGAGGAGCCTGCGGAAGCAGTCGAGGAAAAGCAGGATCAGCAGGAACCGGCGGAAGCCGAAGCCCCCGCTGCCGCAGAGCAGAAAACCTATAACGACGATGCAATTAACCTGGACGAGCTTTTCGGCAGCCAGAACTGATTGCTTTTTGACCATACAGAAAGGGGGAGTTACCCGTGCAAAAGAAAATTCCCCAGCGGCAGTGCATGGGCTGCCGGGAGCGCAAGGCCAAGCGGGAGATGATTCGCGTGGTGCGGGGCACCGACGGAACCGTCAGCCTGGACTTCGGCGGCAAGGCTCCCGGGCGGGGGGCATACATCTGCCCCAACCCTGAATGCCTGAAAAAAGCATTGCGCAGCAAAGCGCTGGATCGTTCCCTGGAAGTGACCATTCCCGAGGAAGTATACCAGCGCCTGGAAAAGGAGATGGAGCATGGAAGCCAGAGCACTTAACTATCTATCCCTGGCCCGCAAGGCCGGAAAGGCCGAGCTGGGCGAGGAACCCGTGGGCGATATGGCTCGCACCGGCAAGGCATACCTGATTATGGTGGCTGCCGATGCCTCCGACCATACCTGGCGCAGAGCCAAGGCCTACGCCGCCGGAACAGAGCAGCAGTGCGTCCGCCTGCCCTTCCCCAAGGAGGAGCTGGGCATGGCCGTGGGCAGAACCAGCCTGGCCATTGCGGCGCTGACCGATGCTGCCATGGCGCTGGCGCTGCTCAAGAGTCTGCCAAATCCCGAAGCGTACATGGCTTCCATCGAGGTGCTGGATGCCAAGTCCAAGAAGCTGAAAAAGCGTCAGGACGAAGCAAAGGCTCACCAGAGAAACGTCAAAAAAGGGAAGAAATAAGAGATTGTGTCTGATGGGGTTCATTGTTGAACAATGGGAAACCCCTCCGGTTTCGCTGACGCTCAACCACCTCCCCTTCCAGGGGAGGCAAGGGCGCTTCGCGCCGGGGCGTGTACCACACTCCTAGCAACTCCCGGTTTGGCGTGCAGTACCGTCACCGGGCGGGTCAGGAAAGTACCGTATCCGTACAGATTTCGTCGCGTCATTTAAAAGAGGAAATCCAGCGGGGATTTCCGTTATGTGTGTGTTTAGTGTATTTATGGAGGTGCGTTAATATATGAGTATTGTGAAGGTTCGTTTGAAGGAAGTCGCTTCCGACCTGGGTCTGAGCACCAAGGAAGTTGCGGAAGTGCTGGGAAAATTCTTTGAAAAACCCAAGTCCAATACCCAGGTTCTCAGCGATGAGGAGCTGAATGTCCTGCTGGACTATGTGACCCAGCAGCACCAAATTGATTCTCTGGAGCAGGTGTTTGCCGTGCAGAACGCAAAGCCCGCCCAGAAGCCTGCTGCCAAGCAGGAGGAAAAGAAGGAAGAAAAAGCCGCTGCCCCCGCAGACAACAGAAAGCCTGCCGAGCAGCCCGCCGCCCAGAAGCCCGCCGAACCTGCCGCCAAGGCCAAGGAGCCGGAACGCAAGCGGGAGCGCCGGGTGGTGGATACCTCCGCCGTGCAGGTGAACGCCGCCCGCTTTGACGACCGGGTGGATTCCCTGGTGTCCGAGCGCGTCCAGAATTATCAGGGCGGCAAGCAGCGCATCGGCGGCAAGAAGGGGCAGCAGCAGAACAAGAAGGACAATAAATTCCGGGGCAACAAGTCCCGCAACGAGGAGCAGGAGAAGCTGCGCCGCCTCCAGATGGAGGTTGCCCGCAAGGCTCCCCTCACCGTGAAGATTCCCGAGGAAATCACCGTGGGTGAACTGGCCTCCCGCATGAAGAAGGCCGCCGGTGAGGTCATTAAGCTGCTGATGAAAAACGGCGTGATGGCCGGTATCAACCAGACCATCGACTTCGATACCGCCGAATTTGTGGCCACCGAAATGGGCTGCAAGGTGGAAAAAGAAGTCACCGTCACCATCGAGGAAAAGATTATCGATGCCCACGAGGACACCGCCGAGGAGCTGGTTACCCGCGCCCCCGTTGTGGTAGTCATGGGTCACGTTGACCACGGTAAAACCTCCCTGCTGGATGCCATCCGCAAAACCTCCGTCACTGCCGGAGAGGCTGGCGGCATCACCCAGCACATCGGCGCTTACACCGTGGATGTAAACGGCAACATGGTCACCTTCCTGGATACCCCGGGTCACGCCGCCTTTACTTCCATGCGTGCCCGCGGTGCCATGTGTACCGACATTGCCATTCTGGTGGTGGCTGCCGACGATGGCATCATGCCCCAGACCGTGGAATCCATCAACCACGCCAAGGCAGCCAATGTGCCCATCATTGTTGCCATCAACAAGATGGATAAGCCCACCGCCAACCCCGACAAGATTAAGGAGCAGCTGACCAAGTACGACCTGATTCCCGAGGAATGGGGCGGCGACACCGTCATCTGCCCCATCTCTGCCAAGACAGGCCAGGGGCTTGACAACCTGCTGGAAATGGTCATTCTCTCCGCCGAGGTGCTGGAGCTGAAGGCCAACCCCAACCGCCGCGCCAAGGGCACGGTCATTGAGGCCAGACTGGACAAGACCCGCGGTCCCATCGCCACCCTGCTGGTGCAGAACGGCACGCTGAACCAGGGCGACATCATCATTGCCGGTACCGCCGTTGGCCGCGTCCGCGTGATGACCAACGACAAAGGACGCACTGTCAAGACTGCCGGTCCGTCCATGCCTGTGGAGATTACCGGCTTGAGCGAGGCTCCCGTGCCCGGTGACGAATTCGATGTGGTCACCGACGAGCGCATGGCTCGTGAGCTGGTGGAGCAGCGCCGTCAGGCCGAGAAGGATGCCCAGGCAAAGCTGATGCAGAAGGTCACCCTGGATAACCTCTTTGCCCGGATGCAGGAGGGCGAGATGAAGGAGCTGCCCCTGATTGTCAAGGCAGACGTGCAGGGTTCCGCCGAGGCGGTGAAGGCCTCTCTGGAGAAGCTGTCCAATGAGGAAGTCCGCGTTCGCGTCATCCATACCGGTGTTGGCGCCATCAACGAATCCGATATTCTGCTGGCTTCCACTGCCGGTGCCATCATCGTGGGCTTCAACGTCCGTCCCGATGCCGCCGCCCAGGCCAGCGGCCAGCGCGCCAATGTGGATATGCGGTTCTACCGCGTCATCTACGATGCCATCGACGAGATTGAAGCTGCCATGAAGGGGATGCTGGCACCCAAGTATGAGGAAGTGGTCATCGGCCACGCCGAGGTGCGCATGACCTACAAGGTCAGCGCCGTGGGCACCATTGCAGGCTGCATGGTCAAGGACGGCAAGGTGACCCGCGACTCCAAGGTGCGGGTTCTGCGGGACAACATCGTGATTCACGAGGGCGAAATCGGCTCCTTGCAGCGTTTCAAGGATGCCGCCAAGGAAGTTACCGCCGGCTTTGAGTGCGGCATGAGCATTGCAAAGTTCAACGACATCCGCGAAGGTGACATCTTTGAATGCTATATCATGCAGGAGGTCAAGCGCTAAG
>ERZ1034952.1052-NODE-1052-length-23598-cov-10.061165_pt1 | contig 23598 bp, 28 predicted proteins | sample MGYA00520625_ERZ1034952 | MGnify/ENA primary metagenome ERZ1034952 (study PRJEB33766, sample SAMN09781773) | gut metagenome | biome: gut microbiome | host: Homo sapiens | place: Madagascar | study: EMG produced TPA metagenomics assembly of the PRJNA485056 data... | reverse complement strand
AACGAGATATGGAGGGTTATGCAATGAAAATAAGCCATTTAGGAAATAATATACAAACCATAAGAAAATTTAGAGGAATGAAACAACAGGAGCTTGCGGACAAAATCGGTATCAATATGCAGAGCCTTTCCAAGATTGAAAGAGGATTAAATTATCCTGCTTATGAAACACTGGAAAAGATAATGGAAGTGTTAGACGTAACCCCAAATGAATTGTTGTCGGGAGAATGGAAGTATGTCAATCAATCGGAAAAAGAAGTCTGTAAGTTTTTAAAATCCGAAGAACGTCTAAATACAGAATTGAAGCATGGACACTATGATAACTTCTTTGACAGCGAGGAAGAATGGCAGGAATATGAAGTAAAAAAGCTACGGGAATATATTACCGACTACATTAACCGAAAGGACATCGAAGCGTCTGATCTTTATCCCATCAAAGAATTTATTCAACATTTGAAGTTTCAAACATTGTTAAATCGCTATGATGATTTATACAGTATGGATATGTTTGGAGAAAGCATAGAGGGACATAAGTATAAGACACCTTATCAAGCCGTGAAAATGATAAATCCAAACTCAAAAGAGGATATGGAACTGTTATCAAAATTACCATGGGTAACAGGTAAATTTGATGATGACAAGTAATATTTCCCCCTCTTGCCATAAGATACAAAAAATAAAAAGCCCAATCAAGAGTGCAAAGCACCACCTATGGTGGCAAAGCTCTTGACAGGGCTTTTTATTTTCTGTTGTGGATAATCAAGAGGAAAAAAAGCCAACTATATTGCTAATTCCTCTTAATCAAAATATTGGGAACACAATTTTTTATAATTTCAGCAAGTTGCTGTTCACTAATTTTGCAGTCTGTGTCTACCCAATGTTTTAACGTCATAGTAAAACCTGCTTGAAAATTGATAAAATAATACAAAATATCTTCCTTTTCAAAAATACCAACCTCTTTACATCGTGGTTCAATAATATCCCATAATTTCTCATATCCCTGCTTTAGAGGAAATGATTTTCTAGTTTGCAAATTGACCTTGTAAAAATATTTATGTTTCTTAATATGTTCTAAAAACAGTAGAAAAGAATGTTCTGAAAAAACATAACTTTCTTTATTGCCGTTTTGATAACTCAATAATAGTTCTTCTCGAAGTGTCTGTTCCATCTTATCTAACATATCGTAAATATCAGTAAAATGTGCATAAAACGTTGAACGATTAACTTGTGCTTTTTCGCAGATTTTTTTTACAGTTATTTTTTCAAACTCCATATGTTTCATAAGTTCCAACATAACCGACTGCATACGAATTTCCGTATCTTTAAATCTTTGATTGTTTTTTGTATTCATACCATGCACCTCTTTTATTATTCCAACACAATTTGTGTTATTGATGATTGATTGTAATATCATACCAAATCATAATGTAATTAACAAGAGAACGACTTCTCTTGAAAAATAAGATGGAGGTAGTCAAATGAAAAAAGAAAATTTTGTGTCAATGATTTTAGGAACAATCGGAGGAATTCTTTTTGCAATCGGTATGTGTATGTGCATGATTAAGGAATGGAACACATTTAATCAAGGGATTATTATAGGTACTGTTAGTTTGGTAGTTCTTCTTCTCATGTTATTTGTACGTCGAAAAATGCAGGGAAAGCCAGCAATTAAGTTTAACAGGAAAACAGTAGCAATATTTATTTTAGCTGTTGTTGGAGCATTACTATTAGGTGTTGGAATGTGTATGACAATGGTTTGGCAAGGACTTTTGACACAAGGAATTATTGTCGGAGTAATAGGAATTGTATTGTTGTTGTCTTTGATACCGCTTTGTAAAGGTATTAAGTAAAGGGAGAGATGCAAAATGAAGTCAGCTATTTATTTAGGGAAAAAGAAAATTGAGATAAAAGAAACGCCATTGCCATGTTTATCCGATAATGATGTTTTAGTTAAAAATATATATTCCAGTGTTTGTGGAACAGATGTTGCAGTATATCAGTATGGCGAGCACACTGGACACCGTATTTCTGTTGGCGAAGAATTTGGACACGAAACAATATCAAAAATTGTAGCTGTCGGAAAAGACAATACCGAATTTACGATTGGAGAACGAGTGTATCCCTATCCACTCTTTGCCACCGGAGATACGAAAAGGGCTGGTACTATCGGCGGTTTTTCAGAATATATTAAAATACCAAATGCAAAAAGAAATTATTCTTTGTATTCTGTTCCAGAAGAAATTTCCGACAGAGTAGCATGTTTAATTGAACCATTTACCGTAGGTTACAGGGCGGCACGCAGAGGACAACCTAAGAAACATGAGAAATTTGTTGTATTTGGCTGTGGAACAATCGGTCTTGCAAGTGCCATTGCCTTAAAATATTTTGGTATTGAAAAGGTAATGATTTGTGATATTTCTGATTTCCGATTGTCTATCGCACAAGAATTAGGTTTTGAAACCTGCAATACTAGGTCTGTTTCTTTTCAAGATAAAGCCTGTTCTTATTTTGGAACTGCTCATTCTTTGAAAGGAATGGTTGCAGATATTGACGGATTCATAGATGCCAGCGGTGCAGAAGAAATTCTAAATTTATTTATGGAACAGGGAAAAATTGACAGCCGTTTTGTTATGGTAGCAGTAAATAACAAAGTACATGATATTGATTTACTGCATTTAACCTATTCACAAAAAAGCGTCATCGGTTCTGGTGGTTATATGCCAGAAGATGTGTTTGATGTTTTGAATATCATGAAAAGTGGCAAATGGGATATAGAAAAAATGATTACACATGAATTTCCTTTAGAAGAAATAGAAAGAGCAATACAGACAGCCAGCAACACAGCGATTGCACTTAATGTAATCATCAAAATTTGATTAAACTATGAAAAAGCATTTTTTGAATAGATTAAAGCATGTTTTTTATTCTCACATTGTATTACTGATTTTAGAGAATATTTTTTCAGTACAATCACCTTTGTTATCGTAATGAATATAGCAATGTATATGATTACACCAAAAAAATTCTTTACAATACAAATCAATAATGAGGATATTTTGGCTCATACAAGCAATACGTTTTGTGTGAGCTTTTTTTCTTACCATTTTTCTGTATTTCTACAAGGATATAAACGGTATTCCGCTTATATATTTGGATTTTGACAGAAAGGGGGTGAGATTATGAGGACATCTTCTTTCGAGCATATCATCAGATTACAGTTTAATTCTTTAATGATGATTGTCATTAAGAACAAATTTAAAAGCCGACACAGACAGCTTACAAGACTTTCTAAACGTGAAGTATTGCTTTTTGAAATGGCAGAAATGAAACAAATTGAACATGGAACGAATGATACCTATTTTTATGATTGTGTTACATTTAAAGTCTTGCACTTTACAATTTATGTATCTGATGAAACGCTTGGTACAGCGTTACATAGACTGTCAGAAAAACAGCGTAGTTCGATTTTATTGAGTTATTTCCAAGACATGAACGATAAAGAAATTTCAAAACTGTACCATGTATCACGTTCTGCTATTTTTAGCAGAAGAAATAGAGGACTAAAGAAGTTAAAAATGCTTTTAAGCGAAAGGAAGTAAAAAGAATGAGCAGAGATTATGGCTATCCCTCTTTTGAATTGATTTGCAGAGCGTCAAGCGGAGATAACGTGGCAATCAAAGAGATTTTGAAGTTTTATGACGCTTATATTTCTAAATTATGCTTACGTCCGTTTTACCACTCTGAAAGTGGTAAAGTAATTATGCAGATTGATGAAGAACTAAAAGGAGAAATTTATACAGATATGATGAAAGCAATCTTGAAATTTGAAATACGAGTGAAGTAATCCATATTACATGAATGAAAAAAACGGGAGATACACAGATGTTGTGCGTCTCCCATTTAGTCATATCGGAACACTTTTCAAAAGTTGTAAAATCGTTGTAATGTGCTCTCCTATTGTGAGGAAAACCGCATAAAATAAGGAGATTTAGGCAAAAGAGAAACTCCTGCCGTGGCAGATGAATAAAACTCTAATCATAAATTTCTCCTGTTCTAAAATACCCTGTATTGCCGAGTTTTGCGTTGGTTTATCGACTTTCCTGGGCATCGTATTTTTCTTATCTAAAGCTACACTTTTTGCAAAATAATGCAAAACGGAGCAATTCAATGCCTTGTGTAGTAGTCAAATCGTAGTCAGTTAAGGGGGTTCAGACTACGGATGGGGGTGTGCACTATTTAACAAAAAAGAGGCCGCTCACTTCCCCTAACAATTATTCTTCATCCAAACAACTCTCACAACCGTCAGTATTCTTTTGGATCATCAATTACTATAGATTCAATTGGACACGATGCTCCAATTAATGTGTTAATGCGAGCCTCTTTTTCAAGTAAATATCTTTTATTATAGAATACATCTGCGTATTCCAAAACCATATTCATTTGTGCTGTATCAAACAATGCTCCTATCACGGCTCCTGCTACAGGCACTACTTTTCCTAAAGCTTTCTTTGATAAGTTCTTTCCAATCTGCTCAAATACACCTTTAAACAAACTCTCTTCGAGTCCTTTTTGTCCTGCTTTTTCAAGTGCTTTTTGAGCTGCTTTATTTGCCAATGCTCGCATCTGGCAAATAAGCAATGCCACTCCACCGTGTTTAGCCATCTCTTCCCATGTTTTCTTACTTAATTGTTTTACTGTTGTTATCTCCGTCATAATCATAATTTTTCCGATAATTCCAGTAACTTCATTTGTTCCTTGACTATTTGGACTTAATGCATTCATAAACACGTCACTTGCTATTACTAACTCAGCCGGGTCATTCTTTATATCATATCCATAATACATCGCAACCGATTGTACCGCTCTATAATATAAGAATGTACTAAATACCAAGTTAAATGGCAATCCGGCAAATCCGAAATATCCTGTAGCACCACCTTCCACTAAAGCTAACCCCAAATCTTGCGTTTTATACTTGTTAACCAATTTTGCAATGTCGTAACTTCTAGCAAGGCATACTTCATCCATTGATGTAATATTCACACCTTTCGACACCTCGCTTATCTTTTTAACCATTGTGTTTTCGCTAACTGTTAATTTAGCCGCCTGCTTTTCAATAATGCCAAATCCATCTACAGCCACCTTCATACATTGAGCATACAGTTCCTGTTCGGTAATTGCATCTTTGGCTTTCTTTCCCGCATTTTTTATGGGCTTAGGAATAACCTCAACAGCCTTCTTACCTGCTTTTGCCAGCATTCCTGGGGTAACCAATTTTTCATATCGTTTGCAAAGTTTTTTTATAGAATCATCTTCTTTTGCATCGATAATCGGAGAAGGCAATAATATATTATTCTCTTCTGCCATAAATAAATCCTCCTTCATAATAATCCTTGTATTTTTGCGAATTATTACAAAAACTTTTTAAATGCCTTCTTCATCTTCATGCAGACATCCATGATATAATCAAACTGCTGTGACCATGTGGCACGATTATCAAACGTCACTTCTTTTTCAATAATAATACGACTTGCCTTTCTTTCCGGCAGTTCTCTCCAATCAAGTACCAATCCCATCACTGATTCAATCTCATCTTTATGTAAAAGCAAATTTCTGAAAAGTTCCTTATCATCATTTATGTACAATTCAACATCAATCGCATTTCTTTTTTGGATTTGAGATACTGCGATATGACAAGCTGATGATCCAATACTAAAATCCATCCAATGATCTGTCGTTGGTTTTCTCTTATTAAATGCTTTGTTAAATTCTGCGTTCTGAAAGGCATAATCATTGAACGCCTGCCAATATTCCAGTCTCTGCTGCTGTGTTGGATTTGTAGCAGTTGTCTTCTTAATCTCCTTCGTCCAATCATTTGGTCTTTCCACTACAGTAAATGATGGAGCAATATCAGAATCTCCTATCTGGAACAGCTTTATTTCACACAAGAAGAAACCTATCTTATCATCCGTATGGTTATTAAGCCACTCAACTGCTGCCTTGTGTTCCTCTCGTGCGTGTTTTACTACCCAAATAACCACATCTGCGTCTTTCCCGGATGCATAAGTAATCAGTTTGCCAAGATGGTCATGATCAGTGTCTTCTAATTGATTTTCAATGATAATCTTTCTATCGGTTCCTGTTTCAGATGCATAAATATCAACATTGAAATCTCCAACAGATGATTCTGTCTCATCCACTGCAATATCAAGACCAACAGCATCTGCAAGCAGGTCAACATTCTCTGCTACCCAAGGGGTAAAGTTCAAAGCCTCATGTGTCCACACACTTCTTAAATCAGTTATTTCCTTTAATGTACCCAAGTTTATCACTATGCCTTATCCTCCAATCATAAAAGCATCCTACGATATCTCAGATGCCATTAACTGCCAACTATGTATAACAAAATGTTTTTACTTTGTTTTCAATTTACATTATATCAGCCAAGGCATATTTTTACCAGTCAAAAAGACACCCAAGCTATAAGCTATTCCAGGTGAATGCCTTATCAAAATTTCCTTATTTTGTTGTCTGTGACGCTTACTCAGAAACGCTTGTGTATCTGCTAAAATGTAATTGCCAGCAATTATATTTTCACGTGGGTATGGGGACGTAATCCCCATCAAGTCTGCTACTCGTAAGTAATACAAAATTGTCAAAATGACAATACTGTAATACACGGGTGGATCTTGCTCTTTACAATTTTTTATAACATACTTCTTTCTTTGTCATATATCTCTTTCCTCTACTCCTACCAATATCTCCGAATCATCCGCAACATATTTTCTCTACCAACAGGATTCATCGTATGAAGCCTGATTGGATAAAAACGTTCATTTTCCACCAGCCAATCCAATAATTTAATCCCATCCCCGCCATCATAAGCATAATCTCCCAAATCATGATCACAGTCAATTAACACAATCGGTTCCTCCGCTGATTCAATGGTTATCTTGGCAATATTCACACTTTTACACCATACATATCCTTTCGGAGCCGGTCGTATATCATCCAGCCATATCTTCATACATTTTTCTCCTGACAATAATAATCCTCATTTTTTATCTGCCTTCCATCCATTGTCCAGATAAGATCTATAATGACTGCTATTATCGTAAATTATTTTTGATACGGAAACCAGTCCAAATTTCTTCATTATTTCGTCCATATATTCTTCACCTATATTGGGATTCATATATATAATACATACATTTTTTGAAGTAATTTCAACTCGCCCTCTAGGATAATAATTATATGGATATCGACACTTTCGAGGCTTTATCTCCTTCCAGATTTTTCTGTGCACATAAGAATCCCCTGATTTTGAAATCCCAGATTTATATTTTTGATTATCAAATGGAACTGCCCAGATTTTTCCGTCTATTAACCAGAATACTCCTTTATGTGGTCTTGCTAACATTTTGTTTTCCTTTAATATAATCATCCCAATTTAATTCATCTTTTGAAACAATCTTTGCCTTATATAGCGGTGATAAATATTGATACACTTCTCTATGATTAAAGAAATAATCCCCATGTTTTAACGCGCCGGTTTCAATCTCTCCTTCCGGATTCATATATTCACATTGTATTCCACAGCAATCATCTCCTACTTCTTTGAGCCGACAATAAAAAGCATCCGGTGCATATGGTCTGCAATCTATAAACAGAACATCTCCCGTCTGATACGGAACAGGCAGGTTTAAATCTGGGCATACAGAATGAAACAGCCACTCTGCCATACTTCCTAATGGTCCTTTCAAATAATTTGACGATACTTTTTCATGAATAAAATATTGAATCTCTCCATCTTTATTCATGATGTATGTGTACATCGGTGATAAAAATTCGTTTTTCTTAATCTCATGCTCACCATCAAGATATAATTCAACCCGCCAATATAAAGTGTTCCATATAAAATCCGGTTCATTCCAGTAATATTCCTGTACTGCCTTTTTCATATCTTCAAGAGATGTCATAATATATGGACCATCTATAATATCACTTTTATTATCATCGTCATATCCCATCAGTTGTATAAGAAAAATCTTTTCACTTTCCATCGTTAAATATTGCACTGCCTGATCAATACACTCACAGCATAATTTTAAATAATCCGTATCCTGTTGCTTTGTGTCTGATGTTGCTCTCAGCTTATACAATAATCCCTGTTTTCTTTTTAAACCGACTGGTGCTCCGGCAATAATTGACACATAGTCTCTCAACTTCAGTCGTTCTGTATCTTCCATTAAATATGCATGCAATTTCGGTGATTCAATCAAATTCAAAATCTCTTGCTTTAATTCTATTGTCATATAAATCTATTCACCACTTTCTCTTATCACATTATTTTCAACTCCATATTTTTCAAGCGCATCGTACACCTTGTGATACACCATCTGATTCGGATAATATCTATAATCAGCAAATATCTTAATACCGTCTTTATAGAAATATTCATGGATGGCTGCCGCACATCCTGAACTTCTACTTTCACCATATTCACATTGACAGATAATATCTTTTCCTTCCCTTTTCGCATTAAAGATAAACTCTGCAAGATCATCTGCTTCTGGAAGATATGTCTCGTAAGTCAAATGATATTTCGGCAGTACTGCCAGATCAATGTCATATAGTGCTATCTGGAATACACAGTTTGTTTTCGCCGTATAGTCTACCGGCCTGTATTCCGCATCACGGAATTTTCCTGGCGGATCATAGAAACTGATTACCACTGCATTTTTCGGGAAATCTTTTTTCAATAATTTTTCTATTGATTTTCTTGAATAAATGGATATTTTCAACTTTTTCACTCCTATCTGTGCTTGATAAGTAATAGGATATATGATTGTATGGGGCAAAAATGGGGCATTACTTCTGTACACAAAATAAAAAAACAGTGCCGAAACACTGTTTTACAACTTATTTCTTTTTGTATATTGTAGAATTGGCACTATCACATATCAAAGGTCTGATTTTAATTAATCGCTTTTCTAATATCTCATTCATATTTCCTATATCATACTTTTCACAACCTATAGCTTTTTGAACCCATTTATCATCATCCTCTTCAAAAGTTTTTATAAACTCTTCTGTAGCCATAATTTTCTGCATTTTGGGCCAAACAATAAAATCTAACTGTAATGGCGAAATCTGTCCATCATATTTTTGCTCACAATATTCTTCAATATTCTTTAAATATGTATTATAACCATATTCTTTATTTTCAAGATCCTCTTTTTCCATATGACTCCATGATTTTACACTTCCTTTTTTGAAATATCTTTTCACCCATTCCAGACTAAATTTATCTAAAGGCATATGACAGTATTTAAATCTTTCTTTTTTCTCTTCAAGTTTTTCTTTTGCATCAAATATACAATACAAATATTTAAAAGCCATATTAATAATTTTTTGAGCTTGTCCATATGTTAATTTCTCGTCCAGATACGAACTATAATCCTTTATCAACCTTTCACACCATTCTGTATGTTTTTTATTAAATGTTTCTTTATTCTCCTCTTCTTTATTTTCTTTAAAATACTCCTGTAACTCTTCTGCAACTGTTTTTAAAGGTTCTCGCATAGGATTCTCTTCTTCTAGGGAACTTCCTTTTTTATCTCTTTTTTTGTCCCATTCTTTTTTTTCCTTTAACAATTTTTTACCGTCTTCATTTGCTTTACTATTCCAATGAATTGTCCTACAAGCATCCAAATATCCCTGATATAAAGCATCTATATAAACCTCTTTATTATTCCAGTTTACATCTGCCGGCTCTTTTGGATCAAAGTATTTTTGACAAGGTTCTTTTGTAGTTGTTTTTCTAAACTTTAGCGCCTCTTCTTCAACTTCTTTTTTAATATCAACTATCTTTTTGCTTTCCACATCAATCTCCATCTTCCGTATCTCCTTCCACAACTCTCACAAGTTCTCCCCACACTTTCACCATCGCATAGGTATCCAGCTCACAGTACTTCAATAAATTATGTCTTGCCTTCTTCTGTTCTTCCGCAGGCATATCTTTTATCCTCGGAAATATCGTCATTGCCTCTGAGCCATTGTGTACACCTTCCAGATTATGATAATTCAATTCCGGATCATCCGGAAATATCGCCGGCAGAACACTTTTAATTGAAAATGATCCTCCCATCGCCCGGTTATAATAATGACCTGCCTGAAATGGATCCAGTAAATCTTTGATATTCTCTTTGATATTTAATAAATGCTCAGATAAATCCGGGAACATTCCCGCCAATTCTTTAATTCTGCTGCATTCAAATGATTTATTGTATGCCGTTATACATACATTCATCGGAATATCCCTGCACAAAGCTTCTGCAATTGCCTGCAATGGATTTTCTCCTGATTCTGCCAGAAATTCTTTATGTAATAACGGTCCACCTGCAGACTTTATATAATGTAATGAGTACTGGAATGGTATCTGCTGATATGGCTTTGTTCCCAGGAACAACGGTATCACTGGTTGCATGGTCTCAAAATCCAGAAAGTACAACGGATAAGACAATGTACTTAAAAATTCCCGAATTCCATCAATATTTACATATGTACCTTTGTCTTCTAACGCAAATTCTATCTGCCTTAATTGCTTTTCATTCTTAATCTTTCCACAGTCTTTTAATTGTCTATAATCAGAATTCCCTTCCCGATAATACTCTAATTTCTTTTTCAACGGCATCCGATATAAGTCAAATACGGACGGAGTTGGTAATTCTTTTGCACAATATTCCCAATACGGACATCCATATGGATCTTTACAGTATAATCCCAGTTCCCGCTCCGGCTCATTCTCTGATTCCAACAATGTATCTTCCTGTAATAAATTCTTCTCTACTTCCCCAATCTCATTTCTCACAAATTCAGACACATTCGTAATTTGAAACAGCCTTTCCAAATCCAATTTTCCATCATATACATAATCGTTATTAATGGAAACTATGTACGTTCCTGTAATCCGCACTCCGCAATGTTCCAGTACGTACTTCTGATAAGCAACGTCTGCCACATATACCGCTTTCATATTTTTCTCATTTACCGTCGAACTTTTTACTTCATATATTGCCCATCCGTCATTTTCTCTTTTCAAAATATCTACCGCACAATAGCACCCCTGATAGGAAAATGATGCTTCACATATGACAGATGTCTCGTGTTCTATTTCCACTTGTGTCCGGTCTGTCATTGCAGGTAAATTTAATTGTCCATTAACAGTCTCTGTTACATCTACTGGCTTTCCAAATAATTCTCTTGCCAGCTTCCCTACTTCTGTTCCCGCTTCCATTCTAGAATCATCTGTGGCATCTTCGGCTTTCTCTTCCGGCTTGTATTTATCCATCCACAACATCTTCGGACATTGCCACAATCTGCAATATTTCGACTTTGAAAAATGATTCTTCATCTCTTATGCCTTTCTTTTAATCTTCATATGCTTCCCACGCTTTTTTCAAGTCATCCCTTAATTTATCTCTTAATCTCTTCGGCTGCAATATCACCACATCCGGCGCATAATTTTTTGCGAACTGCTCCGCTGCACGTTCATTTACATGCACGCTCACCGATACATGCGTATCCGTTTCTTCTGAAAAATTCACCCCTTTTCCAAATAAATCAATCACATCGGATATCATTGCTTTTACGATTCTAAATTTAACAAACGCATTTTCACTGGAATACATATACACATGCTCTTTCATATATTCATTCAGATTCATTGGCTGATGTCCGGACCATTTCAAAGTTTCAAATGGCTTACCTTTTTCCTCAAGAATCTGTATGTTTCGAATTCTGTCTACACGGTAATTCGAGATATCATCATATTTATTATAATTGCAGATCAGATAATACTTTCCCTCCTGTGCAACCATTTGATACGGTGTAACAACATATTCCCGTACACTTCCATCTTCCCGCTTTTTCAAATGCATCTTCTTATCCGTATGATACTCTGCATATTCAAATAACACTTTCTGCTTTTTGCGAATGGCTTCATCCAATATACTAATATTATAAAACACCTGCTTATTGTCCGTCCGGTCAACCGGCAGCGGATAAATGTATTGCGAGCGTGATTTAAAATATATATTAGATAATGATTCTAATTTTGTAATCAATTTTTTTGCCTGGCTATAGGGTATATGCTTTGAAAATAACAGGCTGTCTATTAATAGACGCAATTCTTCATTCGTGAATTTCTGCTTCAAATAAAAATCTGTCCATAACAAATCGTCTTCCGGGATTCCTTTATCCTCCAAATCTAAGCTATCTTTGTCTGATACTACACTCTTTTTTCTGAAAATTTCTTTCCGTGATACTTCTCTATATTCAATACTGCTGCCATATTCAATCAGATTTAAGAGATTTCTCTTTATAGCTTTCCGGTCAACCGGCATTTCATACTCTTTTTTCAAGATATCCTGTATTTCTTTCTGGCTCAGCCTATGTTCTTCATCCGTATATTTCTGTAAGATATCTAAAATATACAAAATCACCAATTTTTTTGGATGTATATCACTCATACTTTTTGCTCCCTGTTCTGTGCAGTTCATATAATCTCATTGTATGCCTACACTTCACAGATTTCAATGGGCATAAAAAGACCGAACAGTAAAATATCATTCAACATCTCATCTCTTGTACATAATTTTCGACTCTATAATTTTGTATAATCCGGCATAACAAGAAATCCGTTTTTTATCGTATTGAATTTTATTATTTCCTTCATAAGTATCTATCCATGTCTGAACAGCGGTTTCATATCCTGTCGCCGCTTTAATATTACTGTTATCAATAATTGATGCAATCCAATTTCCATTACATTCCCTCGTCAATATATAGATTAGTTCTTCCTTTTGTTTTGTTGACAACCTTTTAGAATTCTTTTCTGGAACATACTCCGGTTTATCCAATCGAATAAATGCACAATTCTTCAGATGCCATGTATTATCTAAAAATACATTCAGATATGGTACTGCTGTCTTCGTATCATGCTGCTCTACTGCAACCTTAATACTTAACTTTTTACATAGCCTTGGATTTATAAGTGCCAAACAAAGATTGTCCTGCTCACCTTTTGTATTATTCCACATTTATCATTCCTCCACTACGAATTTTTACTAACTATATCTTAATGGATCTAATGGGGCAAAAAAGGTACACAGCTTGTGTTATTACTCATTCCAAATTTCTTTCATTTTCCCTCATGATCATGAGGATTTTTTCGTTCAAATTGTGTGATTATATGCAAAAAGCGTAGGATTTTTCTCCCACGCCTTTATCTATTATTATTTCAACTATTCCGATCCGATCTTCCAAAGGTGTAAATTCTACGTTTCTATCCAAGAAACCCAATAAAGTCAAGGCTTTTCCCCCGTTCCTTAAACACTGCCGTGGCAGATGAAAAGTACTCGAATGCTCATAATTTCTCCTTTCAAAAGGCGCTTTCCTGCTGCCATTTACAGCGTTTTGCGCGGTGTTAATTTTTCTTTATGTATTGGTCATTTCTGTACATAAAATACAAATCTTAGCAAAATTTTGCAAGATGTATACAGTAATCGTAGTAAAAACGGAGTAAAAAGCGGGTGGGGTTACTACTCAATTTTGACAAAAATCTCATATCCTTTTTCCAGTTCAATATCGGTCACTATTCCAACCTCACCATTGTCTACTTGATCTACATCCTTATCATTAAGCTGTATACTTACAATAGAAGTACAAATCCATTTTCCATCTTTTTTTGCATATATCATTTTTCCAACTTCCAATTTAACATTGTTAAGTGTCAATATACCTGCTTTAGGTTTCTTAAAATATTCCTCATAAATCCCCACTCTAATTAAATTCTTTGGAAGTAACGAAATAAGCCCCCATTTATCTAGTGATTCTCTTGTTTCTTTTTTCGTAAATATACCATTTTCTATCAACTTATATTGATTGTAAAGCTGCCATGTAGTAAGAAGACCTCTTTCATCATTTTTAGCATAATCTATTTGATTATCACTAAATGGAGGATTTTGTCTTAATGAAGGCCTTATATACCTTTGATGATTCACAATATAAATTGGCAATATTTCTTTGTCACGATGCTCTTTTTCTCTTCTTCGTCTATGTTTTGCTACCTGTGAACATTCTGCATCTGTAGATGTTCCCCCAATACCTTTAACTTCAATAATAAATAATTTATCATCTTCCAAAATCTGTATATCTTCTCTTAAAATATCTTCATTTCCATCAATTGCTTCTACATTTGCAAAACCAAGCCACTTGAAGTATGTACATACAGCTTGAACTAACTTATCCCCTGTTTCTATCAACAAATCATTCAAAAATTTATACTTCTGGTCAATAGCATTTCTTCTCTCATTCAATGACTTAATTTCCGAATTATATTGTTCTTGAATTAAAGTCCGTTCTTTCTCAAGTTCAAGTATTTCTTTAGGTAAAAAATCTTGTTCTTTTATCCATTCAAACTCTTTTGATTCAGGGAAAAAATCTGGCAATATTTCTGGCAATACAGATGTTACTAACCTTTCAATCAATTCATCCTTCTTTTCACAAAACGGAAGCAACAGTTCATAGCCTGAATTTTCTGAATATCCTATATACGAAACCACCTCTCCATCTTGATTTTTTAACAATGGTAAGAAATTAGGATCTGCAATTGATTTTTGAGAAGTTCTATCCCATTTTGTTGGTAACTCAAAAATTACATTATATCCTTTAACATATTTTGCTATTAAATTTGCAAGATTGCTATTGTCTGATATTATTTTCTTTCCGAATTTTGATGTTGCACTAGCTTGAATAGTTTCATATATGTTATGTACTTCTTCACTCGGATAGCTATATTGATTTTGTTTTAACACTTCTATAATATTATATTTTTCCGAATAACTACTTCCCGCAAAAATAATTTTCAGTACTTTTGTTTTTAACTTGTCTTTCATAATCCTCAAAACAAGAGGACTAGGTCTAAATTCTTTCTGAGGAAAACTCAACTCAAATAAATATGGTATACCATCCGGTTCATCATCCTCTAAACAGTGTCTTGTATCATTCTCATTTTGTAAATCAATTATGACCACACTATATTCATGCAAATTACTTATCATACTATATTCTAGATCAACATATCTCTTATTCACATATTCTTCGTACTCAACAGTTTTAGCCACTCCCAGATCACCAGTTGCAACAATATAATTCTGCCTCAACCTTTCTGTTATTTCTCTGTTATTAACTATATATATTTGTGGTTCTTTATACTTTTCCATTTATCTTTCATCTCCAATCATAAGAAAGTATTATTCACATTCGTTTGTCTCTTTATGTTTTAATCTAAGCAAATACAACATTGCATAAGCACGATTATACAAGTATTCGATAAACAGTGAATCATTTAACGCCTCTCTCTTTTCTTTTGCCGCATTCAAATAATCATTGTGCCTTACATCAAAATACTCATTAGATAGTTTCATTAATTCTTCCAATTCTTTTTTTACAACAGCATAAACTTTACCATCCATATTATCACTCACACTCAAAGCCAATGCTTTATACTGCTCATTTCTACTGTCTCCTTGAGTGGATATAAGATATTGCAGAGCATCAATAATAAAGTCCAACGCACTTTTCTTTTCCATCAAATCTTTGCTATTAATCATATCCTCCGAAAACTGTATTTTTCGCTCAAACATCCTATAATTAATAATTTTATCAATTGGAAATGATGTTTTATATCCTTGCTTAATCAAAATACCACTTTGCAATCTATACGGTAATTTAAAAATTTTGAGTCTATCATTTACTTCTATTGTAAATTTATAGCGGCATTCTCTCGAATTCACAATCCAATACTTATATGCTATTTCTATAAAAGCTTTTATGTCTATCATATCCCCTGTATTATTTCTCAACGAATCCGGATAAGTAGTGCCTCTGTACAAGGTAAACTCATGGTCATAATCCAAATCTAAAAACCACATTCCTCCGTCCAAATTATCCCATTGCAAGTATTTTCCTTTTAACAGCTCCATACTAGGCAATTCTGTTTCAAACCAATGGATTAATGAATTCCAAAATCTTCTCTCATTTGCATTATCTTCAACAGGCTTTCCTTTGTACTCAATCCCATTATCAGCTAGATACATTATTAACAATGCTCTTGTTGTATTTGCATCTCTTATCTCGGTTCCCGTTCTTATCAACAAACTATCATGTAAATTAGGAATATCTTTTTCAAAAACATTTATTATTTCAATTAACAGATCAAAGATTTCTTCATCTGATTCTATTGCCGAATTATAATTATCAATTGCCATATCAATTTTCTTTATATAATCATTAATCAATTTTTCTTTAACCGAATTAATTTTATTTGACATTCGTTCACCTCTACACAATATAACATTCAAATTATCTTCTTAATCCTATATGCTATTTATTATATCGCCATTTTCTTCTCTTTTCCATAACAAAAACGCCCCCGCCTATCGCCAGAGCGCCTCCAAACAAACCTATCCCTATATAGCTTTAAACATTTTCTGTGACACCGTTTTTTCTCCTTGCGTCCGTTCCAATTCTTTTCTGGCATTCTGCAAGTCCTCCAGCCGCTTCAATTCATCCTCTGCATCCTCAAGGCCTAAATGCGTATAGGTGTTAAGCGTAACTCCTATATCGCTATGCCCCATAAGGTACTGCAGTGTCTTTGGATTCATGCCGGATTTCGCCATATTGCTACAATACGTGTGCCGGCAAACATGCGGCGTGATATTCGGCATCTGCACCCGATAGATATCGTTGTACCGCTTCACCATGTGGTTAAAGCGATGTTCCCAATGCATTGCCACTAACGGCAGTCCTTTGTCATCCAAAAACAGGAACCCGGTATATCCATCCATCACTTTTTCTACCTTTGGTTTCTCCCGGTCTTCGATAATGGCTTGAAAGCATTTTGCAACATCTTCTGTTACCGGAATTTTTCTTGTTCCAGCGGAAGTTTTTGTTGGCTCAATAACCAACGTCATATCGGATAATCTCTGAAGCTTGTGCTCGATATTTACAATTCGATTTTCTAAATCAACATCTTTAATTGTAAGGCCGCAAAATTCTGAAATACGCATACCTGTATGAAAAAGTATATACTCAACTTCATAATACTTACAGTATACATTATCATCATGAACAAATTTAAGGAACTTTCGCATTTGGTCCCGCGTTAATGCTTCCCTGGTAACACTGTCATTTACAACTACTCCAGCAAGCTCAAATCCAAACGGATTTTTATGGAGCACATCGTCATCCACCGCCATTTGAAAAGCAGGTCTTAATACGCCACGGACTGTTTTAACTGTACTATATCTTTTTCCATCCTGCTGCAGCTTTATCAGAAACAGCTTTGCGTCCGAAGTTTTGACATCGCCAATTTTCTTATAATAAAAATCTTCTTTCTTCATGAGATTCTTCACAAAATTGTAATTGGCTTTTGTATTTGGCTTTACGCCAATTCTAGTAGAAAGATATCGTTCCACCAGTTCCTCTACTGTCATACTTCTTCCTTCTGGATGCATTTGAGAATCCAAATCGTAGCCGATTTGCTTTTCAAGTTATGCTGCTTATGAACGTATCGACTGTAGGCTCATCCGTCCAGAGGCTGTTCAGCTTCTTTCAATAAAAATGCATTCACATTTACGCCCTCTTTTTAAATTCCAAGATACATTCTTATGATTCCTAAAATCAGCAAATGCACCGGATAGAAAAGATAATTTACTAACTTATTCTGTTTTCCACGCTCTCCATTGTAAGTAAGTGTCAGTCCAAATCCAAGCAGAGCCCACGGCTCTTTAAACATAGAGATGTAACAAAACGGAATTCCAAGTGCCCATCTCTCATGAAAAATATAACAGAAATAACCGATCAGTACCGCATGATGTTCGTAGTCCAGACTTGCATTCATTGCTACAATGCACAACACCGCTACAATGAGAAATGATACGAAATACCACAAAGCCTTCGGTAGTGACGCCATCTTTTCTTTCAGTACATCGATCACCCAGATCATAGCAAGCACAAGTGCCAGTGTAAACATAATATTGTTCCAGTTGATTTCAACAAATCTAGCCGATGTGCACATATCAAACGGAACCTCTGATATCACTCCAAATACAAGAAGTGTAACTAAATATCTCCATTTAGTGCTTGTGTGGAAATATCCTTCCACAAGAAGGAAGATAAATATCGGGAAAGCGATTCTTCCTAAAATATCAAAAAAATCACTCAATCGATTCAATGCTCCTCCATCCAGATTTGGATAGATCAATGCCTTATTCGTATGATCAATGAACATCGATAAAAAAGCGATATATTTCAATTGCGCTCCTGAGAATATCTTGATTCGTTCTTTTATATTGTTCATAAGTTTTTCTTTTCAGACACCTTTCTTAATTCTATTCTAGTAATTTTCTGCGTGAAGCTCAAAGTAGCTCTGTGGATGCGCGCATACTGGACAGACTTCCGGGGCTTTCGTTCCAACTACAATATGTCCACAGTTGCGGCATTCCCATACCTTCACTTCGCTCTTCTCAAACACCTGCGCAGTTTCAATGTTCTTAAGAAGTGCACGATATCTCTCCTCATGGTGCTTTTCAATTTCTCCTACTGCTCTAAATTTTGCTGCAAGCTCAGGGAAACCTTCTTTCTCTGCTGTTTTAGCAAAGCCATCATACATATCTGTCCACTCGTAGTTCTCTCCTTCTACAGCAGCAGCTAAGTTTTCTTTTGTATCACCAATTCCTACTAATTCCTTGAACCACATCTTAGCATGCTCTTTCTCATTGTCTGCTGTTTTTTAAAATAATGCTGACATCTGCTCGTAGCCTTCCTTTTTCGCTACAGATGCAAAATAAGTATACTTATTTCTTGCCTGTGATTCTCCTGTAAATGCCTCCTGTAAATTTTTTTCTGTCTGTGTTCCTGTGTACTTGTTAGCAGCCATCTCTTTTACCTCCGTTTTCTTTACTACTATTTCAAAATCTCATGCCATCATTTGCATAAATGCTTAATAGATTTGCCCATCCTTTTCCGGCTTCATCATCCAACCACGATAAATTGTAAGACCAGATATCTCTTCTCCAAACAATGACAGCTTACCGCTTTCCATGTCTTCATAGCTGAATAATGCACAAGAGTGATGTAACCCAGCCTCTTGATACTCATCTTCATAGTCTTCATCAACTTTTCTTTGATACAGCGGATGATTACAAAAAATGAAATTAATCTCCTTCAGATTTTTAACAAGTACATTTCCAAAGGGATCCACTCCGTCTATTTGCTTAAGCATTAATCCAAGAGGCCTATCTTCAAAAGTCCTTCCTTCCGGTATCTTTCTTCTAAACATTTCGATTCCACTAACTTCAAATCTATTTCCCCTAAGATCAGACAGAAGATCTCCCATGCGAACATTTGCACCTTTACTGATTTTTACTGTATAAATAACGCCATGGCCTGTTATTTTAAATCGATCTATTATTCTTAATACATCACCCATAATATATAAAATGCTTATCCGATTAGCATAAAGCTAATCTTTCACATTTACCACACCTCTACATTTCTTCTATCTTGTATTTTTTCTTTAGACGCTTGCTCATATGATGCCATGCCCATGAATCAGCTCCATGAAGTCTAAACAATGTCGCTGCTATTTCATCATCATTTCTAAGTTTAGATGAATAGTATTCTGTATTTGGAAAATCCTCTTGTAAATCAAGCATTGCCAATTCCTTGTTACCTCGCAACCTTGCACTCATATACTCATAAATCGTATTGAGATTTCCAACCTGTTCCATACAAAGCTTTGCCAATTCAAAATCATCTCGATAAGATTTATTAACATAGACAAAATTCCATCTTTCTACTTTACACGCCAAGTAAACAAGTTCTTTATCTTTACGATATGGCTTCATACAATCCAGATACATGATGGTTCCATTTGCTGAATGTTCAATAGCAAACTTCACCCATTCACGATTGTTTTGAAAGCGTTTAGATGCAAATTCTATCGCTTCTCCACTATGCGAAAGACTATATCTTACCATCACCTCATCATCCTGATATTGCGGAAGCAACCCCAACGGCCATCTATACTTCAATACAACTTTCTCTAAAACTCTGTCATTGAAATAAGAAAGATCTAGCTTTTCCATCAATCTCGGATGTTCCTCTAATAATTTACTCAATCTTCTTCTGTACTCAATGTATCGTTTCTGTCCTATAGCCTTTTTATAAGGCAACAGGCAAACTTCAACCGGTATGTACTCTCTATCTTCAAATAATATTTTCTGTATTTCCTGAATCTTAGGAATTAATTCCTCATAGTCAATACCACATTCCTCTGCTGTTTGTCTGAGCTGATCAAGCCTCCAAACTTTTTCAGCCAATTTTTTCAATAATTTTTCAATATGTGCACAACTTTTTTCGTGATTTTTCTTAAAAACCTCAATTTCTTTATCTATATCCACATTATTCGAACTACTAATTTCAGACATAAACAATGCAGGCACAAAGGAAATACCTTCTTTATACTCTTCTACCATAGCCACTGGATAATCACCATAAATGGCTCTATATTCCTGTCGCAGCTGGATGAATCTCTTATCATCAAACAAGTTTTCAATAAACTGATTATCATAATCATATTCGGGAATAAGCTTTGCAAAAATCAGTCTAATAATTTCAGATGACAAATCATCAGGCTCAGTCCAAAAATCCACGTCAGAGAAATCTCTGTTATGTATGTAATGATTTCTGATATATAAACAATATGAAAAATGATAATCTATTGCATATGGATTACGAATCAGATGCTCTCTGTCTTTATCTTTAAGGTTTGCCACACAATCATCCGCAACTTCCGTAATGAACTCTAATTCTGTTTTACACTTTACTTTTTCTCTTTCTTCTGGCATTGCAAACTCCTCCGATAATCTGTCCTGACTATCCTAACTCTGATGATATCAATTTATCAAAAATACTGACTTCATATCTCTTGTAGCTTCCGCACACCTTGACTACCGATCCGATCTTCCAAATGTGTAAATGAGGTGTAAATTCTACGTTTCCATCCAAGAAACCCAAGAAAATCAAGGCTTTTGCTTCGTCCCTTAAACACTGCCGTGGCAAATGAAAAGTATTTTTATCATTGTTGCATAACCTCGCATTTCTTAATTTTTCTTGGTATTTCGTGCTTTGTAAGCCTTTGCAAATTTTTGCTTTATGGCATAACCTGGTTTATTTTCGCATAATATCGTCAGCAAAAGGTGTAAAATAAGGTGTATGTTTTTCCATTTTACACCTTGCTATTTTCAATTAAAAATCGTAATTACACAACCTGAATCCGGGCAACTTCTTCCCTGGCATCCTCAAGATTTACATGCGTATATGTATTCAGCGTTACGCTGATATCTGAGTGGCCCATCAAATATTGCAATGCTTTTGGATTCATTCCGGATTTTTCCATATTTGAGCAATAAGTGTGCCGACATACATGTGGATGTGTCAAGTATAGGACAAAAAATTTTATTTTTTTCTGCCGAAGACTATCTGACGCTTCCATCAGGTAGTCCCAGCACCTTTATTATCTTCTGATAAGTCATTCTTGTCCTGCTCAAGTTATCTCTGTTCTGAAAAAATATCGTCAAAATTCCATTCGATTTCAATTTCATCCTGACTATGAACACGGATCACCTTGATAATCTCACGCAGCTTCTCTGTATCGAACTTCTGAATTTCCAAGAAATCTTTTAGTTTTATTTTATCAGAAAGTTCATTTTGTTCAAGAAGCAAAAGTTAGCTGCAGAAGGTAAAATCAAAAAAGATAAGCACGAATCCGTCATTTTCAGAAGGGATAATTCTCATTATGAAAAGCATGGTTCTGAGGAAGTTTGCATTGATGATAAATTGCCTTTTGAAATTCCAAGAAATTGGGAATGGTGCTACCTAGGCAATGTTGCATTTGTAACTAAGTTAGCAGGATTTGAATATACAAAATAGCAAGTTTACCTCCTCAATCGGCGGCGAAAAGATGACAAAACTCGGAAGAATATCAAACGGTGCACTAAATGCTCTTCAAAGGAATCCCAAAGATCAGACCGAGGTCAATACATCCAGCCGGCGAGTTGCAAGACAAGTACTTATTTATCTGGAAAGTGCAGATAAAAATGCAAAACCGCGCTATACATTCGGCAATGGTGCGATTCCTACCGGGAACAGCAGACCAAGCAACTATTTTAAGAACAAACCGACTTCAAAAGATATCCTTATTCAGATTTTCCATACGAAAAAAGGAAAAGTCGTTGCAATCAATTTTGGAAAAAATGGATACATAGTAACCATGATTGCAGGAAAAGAACCAACCATTGTTAAAGATGGAAATTGTCTTCCATCCTCTGAAAAATAAGCGGATAAAAGAAAAGCGACACTGCAAAACCACATACTAAGGAAGTTCTGCAGTATCGTCTTTTTTTATTCTTCTACCTCCCACTCTCTGGTATCAAAGATGTGAAGATGCAGTGCTTCTGAAATATATCCCAACAATTCGCAGCCTGCGATACAGTTTCCTTTTTTATCAAGAGACGGTCCGTAGATCCCGATTCCCATTTTCTTTTTCGATACGCTAAGCAGGCCGCCGCCGACTCCGCTCTTAGTCGGAATTCCTGTTCTTAACGCAAATTCACCTGATCCGTCATACATCCCGCAGGTGAGCATAATGGTCTGTACCATCCGTACAGTCTGAGATGAGATCAGGCGTTTTCCGGTAGATAATTGCACTCCGTCATTTGCAAGCAAAAGACCGAACATTGCCAGATCTCTTGCATTTACCGACATGGAACACATCTTTGTATAAAAGGTAACACTATCTTCTACATCGGTATCAATGATCTCCTTACTTTTTAACAGATAGGCAATCGCCTTATTTCTTGCGCAAGTCGCCATCTCAGACTGAAATACAGCTTCGTCTACTGCAATCTCCGGATCTTCACATACGTCCTGCATATACTTCTGCATATCTTCGATGGAATAGTGGTTTACAAGCAGGCTCGCAACCGTGATTGCTCCAGAATTGATCATCGGATTAAAGGGCCGGTTACTTCGGTTATCCAGTTCTACCAGTGAGTTAAAAGCCTCCCCTGACGGCTCCACACCAACATGATTAAACACAAACTCTGCTCCAAATGTTTCCAGTGCCAGACACAGTGCCATTACTTTGGAAATGGACTGTATCGTAAATCTGTCTTCTGTATTTCCGATCTCAAATTGATTGCCGTCTATTGTGTAAAGGCAGATTCCCAGTTTATTCTTATCTGCCTTGGCAAGCTCCGGAATATACGATGCAACACTTCCATACCGGATCACACCTTTTCCGATACGGATGGCATTTTCCAGTATTCTCATAACCTCTTCTGATTTCATCATATTCTCCTTTTTCGCTCAGTCATAATCCCCTTACAACTGCTATTTCCTATTTCCTAAGTACTAAGATACTAAAATAGTAATCGTTCCCTTTCCAACCATAATGATTATATTATAT
>ERZ1034952.1041-NODE-1041-length-23840-cov-10.380786_pt1 | contig 23840 bp, 12 predicted proteins | sample MGYA00520625_ERZ1034952 | MGnify/ENA primary metagenome ERZ1034952 (study PRJEB33766, sample SAMN09781773) | gut metagenome | biome: gut microbiome | host: Homo sapiens | place: Madagascar | study: EMG produced TPA metagenomics assembly of the PRJNA485056 data... | reverse complement strand
TTCAAGGCGGACGCGATGATGCACTTCGGCACCCACGGCAGCCTCGAATTCACCCCGTGGAAGCAGGTGGCGCTCTCCAGCTACGACTGGCCGGACGTGCTGGTCGGCGAGATGCCGCACTACTATCTCTACATCATCAACAACGTCGGCGAAGCACAGATCGCCAAGCGCCGCAGCTACGCCACGATGGTCAGCCACCTGACCGCCCCCTTCATGCAGGCGGACGGCTACGGCGCGCTCACCCAGCTTCACGAAAAGCTGGAGAACTATGAAGCGGCGGAAAATCCGATGCTAAAGTCCGAATACGCCAGGACGATTGTCGAAATCGCGACGAAGGAGCATTACGACCGCGACCTCAAGCTCTCGCCCGACTTCGCGGCGGGCAAGCTCAACGAAGAGGACCTCGGGAAGCTGCATAATTTCCTGCATGAAATCCAGGATTCGAAGGTCAACCGCGGACTGTATGTGATCGGCCGCCCCTATTCCGAGGACGAGGCGAACGAAACCGCCCGGCTGATGACCGTCGACGCCATCGCCGACGCCTTGTTCAAAGCCGATCTCGAAGCGGGCAAGGTGAAAGAGGAGCAGCGTGAAGACCTCCATTTCTTCACCGGGAACTATCTCTCCAAAGCGCACGCCCGGGCGAAGGAGGCGCTGGTCAACCCGGAGAAGTTCAAAAAGATGCAGGACGCTCCGGCACGCCCGCAGGGCCATCCGCAGGGGATGTCCGCTTCCTCCGACGATATGCGCAAGATGATGGAGTCCGGCAGGCTGCCCGACGGCCGCGCGGTTCCGCCGGAGATGGCCGCCGCGATGCAGCAGATGGCCGGTCAGATGAAGCAGCCGCGTCCCGCCGGCCCGCCGCGCGGGATGGGAATGCCGGGCCGCATGCAGCAGCGGGCGCCGAAACCGGAACCGGCTCCCGAGGAGATCACCTTCCGGGCCAAGGCGGACCTGCTCAAATCCACCGAAGCGGAATTGGCTTCCATCGTGAATGCGTTCAACGGCGGCTACCTCAGTCCCTCGCCCGGCGGAGACCCGGTGCTGAATCCCGACACCGTCCCGACCGGCAGGAACCTTTACGGCATCGACCCGGAGCGCACGCCGACCAGAGAGAGCTACGCCGTCGGCAGACAGCTCGCCGAGGCGCTGATCCAGGCCAAGCTCAAATCGACCGGCGAGTATCCGAAGAAGGTCGGCTTCTCGCTCTGGGGCGGCGAATTCATCCGGACCCAGGGAACGAACATCGGCGAAATCTTCTATCTGCTCGGCGTCGAACCGGTCTGGGATTCGCGCGGCCGGGTGCAGGATGTGAAGCTGATTCCGGCTTCGGAACTCAAGCGTCCGCGCATCGACGTCGTCATCCAGACCTCCGGCCAGTTCCGGGGAGCCGCGACCAGCCGCATGCGGCTCATCGACAAGGCGGTGCGCCTGGCCGCGACCGATCCGGACGGAGAATTCGGCAACTTCGTCCGCGAAGGCTCGCTTGAAATCATCAAGGCGCTGATCGCCGGCGGCATGTCCGCCGAACAGGCCAAGTCGCTCAGCAACGCCCGCCTTTTCGGCGGCGTCAACGGCAACTTCGGCACCGGCGTCACCGGCATGGTGCAGAACAGCGGCGGCTGGGAGGATACGAAGGGAATCGCCGAAACCTACCTGAACAACATGGGCGCGCTCTATACCGAAGACCACTGGGGCGAACATGTCGAGGGGGTGTTCAAGGCGGCGCTCGTCAACACCGATACGGTCGTGCAGTCCCGCTCCTCCAACAGCTGGGGGCCGCTGTCGCTCGACCACGTCTATGAATTCACCGGCGGGCTCAGCCTCGCGGCGCGGCACGTGACCGGAAAAGACCCCGGCGCCTACTTCAACGACCTGCGCACCCCCGGCCGCCCGAAAGTGCAGGAGGCCGGCGAAGCCGCCATGGTCGAGGCGCGCAGCACGGTGCTGAATCCGAAGTACATCAAAGAGATGATGAAGGAGGGCGCCGCCGGGACCGGCAGTTTCGTGGAGACCTTCCACAACAGCTTCGGCTGGGAGGTCATGAAGCCCGATATGCTTGAAGACCATCTCTGGCAGGAGTACAAGGAGGTCTACGTTGACGACAAGCTGAATCTCGAAATACGAAAATACTTCGAGGAGAACAATCCCGCGGCGCTTCAGGAGATGACCGCCGTCATGCTCGAAACCGTCCGCAAAGGATATTGGAAGGCCGACGCCGAAACCGTCCGCCAGATCGCCGAAACCCACGTCGAACTCATGAAGAAGTTCGACCTTCCGCCGACCCGCAACGAAAAGCTGCGTGAAATGATCAGGGAGCAGCTCAGGGACCCCGAACTGCGCAGGGAGTATGAGCGGCAGATCGCCAAAACTCTCGAGCGGCAGCGCCGGCTGGCCGAGGAACGGAAGAAGGCGGAAGAGGTCAGCGGCCGGAAGCTGAAGGAGCAGACCGTCGAACAGCCGAAGCAGGACGAGGGCAGCAACCGTGCCGCGCTGCGCGTGATTCTCGGAATCATCATCGTCGCGCTGCTCGCCGTCATCCTCGGCCACCGGCGCCGGAAATCATCACTCTGACCCGGCCGGCGTCCTCCCTCCGGAGGGCGCCGATTCCGGAATCAGAAACGGAAATCCCGCTTGCCGTCGTGCAGTTCCCGCAGATGCTCGGCGGCGACGGCATGCACTTTGGGATTCGTGATATGGCCGAGTTCCCGCCTGATCACGGCCTCGCCTTTCTTCTTCGTGTCGTCCGAAGCGTAATCCTCGAGATACTCCTTCAGGGTCATCAGTGCGTTCGGCAGACAGCAGTTCGCGATCTGCCCGCTCTTCACGAGCGACATGAAACGGTCCCCGGTGCGCCCCTCCCGGTAGCAGGCGGTGCAGAAACTCGGGATGTAGCCGAGCCCGAGCAGCCAGTTCACGACTTCGTCGAGCGTGCGCGTGTCGCTGACATCGAACTGCGCGGAATTCTCCTCCTCGGTCTCTTCCTGCACATAGCCGCCGACGCTGGTGCGGGAGCCGCCCGAAATCTGCGACACGCCGAGCCGCAGCACACGCTCGCGCGCCGCCTGGGATTCGCGGGTCGAAATGATGATCCCGGTATACGGCACCGCGATGCGGAGCACCGCGACGATCTTCTCGAAGATATCGTCCGAAATCGCATTCGAAAACGCCCCGGCATCGATGTCGTCCGCCGGGCGGATGCGCGGCACGCTGATCGTGTGCGGGCCGACTCCCTTCGCCGCTTCGAGGTGTTCGGCGTGCATCAGGAGCCCGACGAAATCGTAGCGGTAGAGGTTCAGCCCGAAAAGCACGCCGCAGCCGACATCGTCGATGCCGCCCTCCATCGCGCGGTCCATCGCCTCGGTATGGTAGGCGTAGTTGTGCTTCGGCCCGGTCGGGTGCAGCTCCTCGTACGCCTTTTTGTTGTAGGTCTCCTGAAACAGGATATACGTGCCGATCCCGGCGTCCTTGAGTTTGCGGTAGTTCTCGACCGTAGTCGCCGCGATATTCACGTTGACCCGCCGGATCGCACCGTTCTTATGCCTGATCGAGTAGATGGTCCTGATGCTCTCAAGCACATATTCGATCGGATTGTTGACCGGGTCCTCGCCGGTTTCGAGTGCAAGGCGCTTATGGCCCATGTCCTGCAGCGCGATAACCTCGGCGCGGATTTCGTCCTGGGTCAGCTTCTTGCGCCGGATATGCTTGTTCTGGTGGTGGTACGGGCAGTAGGTGCAGCCGTTGACGCAGTAATTCGACAGATAGAGCGGCGCGAACATGACGATGCGGTTGCCGTAGAATTTCTGCTTGATCTCCCGCGCCAGGGCGAAAATCTTCTCATTCAGGTCGGGCTGGTCGCACTCGAGCAGCAGCAGGGCGTCGCGGTGGTTCAGCCCTTTGCACTCCTTCGCCTTCTCGAGGACGGCTTCGATGAGTTCGCGGTTGCCGCGGTTCTCCCGCGCGAAGCGGATGGTCGCCTGGATTTCATCGTCATCGATGAACTCCTCGGCTTTGGGGGATTTCGGATCGTACATTTTCAAAGTTCTCCAGATGATTCCAGTTGGAATTATTTCTTCGAGTAAACCGTCTTGACGCTGATGCCGGGCAGCATGCCGAGCTTGCCGGAGAGCGAACTTGTGACGTTGGCGGGGGCATCCACCACGACACAGATGACGGCCACGTTCTGCTGCTTGTAGGGAATTCCCATGCGGCCGACCAGCCAGTCGCGGTACTCGTGCAGAATCCGGTTGATTTCCGCACTCATTTCCGTATCCTCGACGATCATGCTGACGATCGCAATCCGGCTCTCCGCATCCATAAAAAAATCCTCCGTGCTTCCCGGGCCCAAAAGGGGGGGGAAACACGGAGGATATGCAAACCTTCCCTGCAAACCGACCGCCGAAACCTGCCTCTTCCGCCCGGGACGAACCCTCGCATTCAGAACGACACATTCAACCTTGCAATCCTCAACCGCAGGCGGCGCCTTTGGAATCGGACTTTCATTTTCGAATATAGCATGATTTCCGAAGTTTTCAAGAATGGTTCTCATTAAAGCGACAAAATTTCATTGACAAACAATAAAAAACGGATATTAACGTAAAAAATCCCTAAAAAAATTTCATTTTTTCCATAAAATCTAGTATAATTAATACGCGCTCACAGTCTCAATCACCGCAAGGCGGGATCACCTGCAGCACCAGAAAAGGGATACAGGGAAAATGAACGAATCGTCAGGAAGCGGCCCTCTGCCGTCCGAGCAGCTCATCTATCTTGAGTTCAACGGCGGCGACAATCTCTCCTACCGCGGCGAACTTCTTTCGCTCGACGGCATCAGCATCGAAAGTTCCGGGCTCTCCGCCGGACGGATCGACCGTCTGGTCAAACGGCTGAATTCCGCATTCTCCGCGCGCGGAATCCGTTTCGTCACAAACCGCCCGGAGCTGGACGCCTATTCGACGATCCATGTCGGAAAAACGGATGCGTTCACTCCGTTCGGCAACTTCACCGGGCTCTCCGAAACCGTCGACACCGGCAACCGCAGCCGGAACGACAACGCGTTCGTGCTCCTCGACGGCACGAGCAGCGATGACGAGCTTTTCGACGCGGTCGGCCACGAAACCGGCCACCTGGTCGGCGACGCCCACGCCGAGACGAACGGCACCCTCTTCGATTACGCCCTCGACAACTCCGAATACGACAACCAGACCGTCCTGAGCGGCGCGACGCTGACCATTCCGGACGGCGTGACCGGCCACGGCAACCGGGTCGAATCCGGCGGCACGATCGTCGTGGGAATCGGCGGAACTGCGCAGAACACCATACTCTCCGGCGGCTTCTTCGACAGCGAAACCGCCACTCAGAACGTCTCAGGAGGAACCGCATCGAACACGGTTGTCGGTTATCACGGCTTTGAATACATTCAGTCCGGCGGAGTGGCCTCAGGCACTCTTGTGCAGAGCGGCGGCAGTCAATGCGCCGCCTCCGGCGGGACCGCATACGGCACCATCGTTTCCGGCGGATTTCTGTCCGCATACGGCGGAGCGATCTCAGGCGCCGTCATCCACGACGGCAGCGGCCAGATTTTCGGCACCGTACAAGATATGACGCTTCACAGCGGCTATGTCTGGTTCCGGACCGGCTGCATTGCGGACGGCGTTACCGTATCGGGCGGAAGAGTCGAAACCAGCAATGCCGAAATCCATAACCTGACCATCCACTCCGGCGGCACCGGAACCATCGGCGCCGGAACGCTGTACGACACGAAACTGCTCGGCGGCAACGTCAGCATCTTCCATGTCGAGCAGACCGATTTCCATCGGATGACCATCTCCGGCGGCACCGCGCTGATCGAGAGCCGGACCGCACTCCGCGACACGGTTCTTCAGGACGGAGTCCTCAATCTCCGCAATATCAGCGGCAGCGGCAACGGAGCGTTCGACACCATCGTCGAAGGCGGCAGCATGGTGCTGCTCGAAGGAGCGGTTGCCACCGGGACGATCCTGCGAGGCGGCAGCCAGATCCTCGCCGGGGCGGCGGAAAACGGAGCAGTCCTCTCCGGCGGCACGCAGTTCGTCTCAAGCGGGATCGCCGTATCCGACACCCGGCTCTCCGGCGGCACGCAGATCGTCTCCTCCGGCGGGAGCGCGGTCAATACGGTCATCGACCATGGAGTGCAAGTCGTCAAGAGCGGCGGAATCGCTTCGAACACCACGCTCAACAACGGTTCCCTGAATATTCAGTCGGGCGGGCTTCTCCGGGACGGAAGCATCAGCAACCATGCGCTTCTCTCGCTTGCGTCCGGAGCGGAGCTCGGCGGCGTAATCCGGGTCGCCGGCTTTCTGGCCGCCCACGGAGCCGTCACCGTGCAGTCGGGCGGCAGAATCGACCTCCAGCTGGAAGGCAGGAGCCCGGCGGCCTCTTCGATAATCAATTCGATCGGCAACATCACTGCCGCGACCTCCGGCGGGCTTCGCATCACCGTCACCGAAAGCATGATTGCGGCGGGCGGCTCCTTCCGGATCGCGGACGGCGCGGACGGCTATACCGGGCAGATCGACCTCTATCTCGGAACCCGGCAGCTGCAGTCATTCGTCTGGGACGAACGGCAATTGGGCGGCTACACCGCCGTGTTCCGGCATGCGGGTTCCGAGGGGTCATCGGTTTACCTGCTGAAAAACCAGAATTCGACGCTGGTCTTCACGCTGCGGGACAGCTTCAGCGATCTGGTCATCGGCAGCGGCGGAGACACCATGAACCACTATTTCGGCAATGGCGAACACGGCTCAGGCAACCGGATCACGGAAGGCGGCGTCGTAAACGTCTACTCCGGCGGAACCGCAGACGGAACCGAGATCGCCGCGGGCGGAACCATGCTCATAAGTTCCGGCGGCACGGTCAGCAACACCCGCATTCTTTCCGGCGGTTATCAATATCTCCAAGGAATCGCAGACGGAACGGAAGTCGCCTCGGGCGGCATGTTCATGGCCGGTTCCGGGGCAGCCATGACCGGAGTCAATCTGGAAAACGGCGCAATATGGGGACTCGATTTCAACACGCAGATCGCCGGAACCAGCAATGGTTCGGCCTTTTCCTATGAAACGACATCGAACAGCTACAACCTGCATCTGTGTGGGGGGAAATCCTATCAGCTTGTTTCATCGGGACAAACCGCCGTCGGCACAGTTATCGGCAGCGGAGGAAGAATGCAGCTCGGGACCTATGGCTCCGCCACCTCGCCGCAGGCGACCGCGGCCGACACCGTCATCGAATCCGGCGGCGTTATGACGGTCTACGGCAATTCAGTCCTGACCGGGCGGACCGAGCTTGCCGGCAGCATGACCGTCACGGGGGCCGGCGTGACCGTCGCCGACGGCGGCGTCATCAGTATCGATCTGCGCAAGCAAACTCCGGAAGCCTACACCTATATGATAACGGGGCTCGGCTATATCACCGGGGGAAGTTATGAAATCCGGACCTCCAGCAATCAGGCGGCGGGCGTCTACCGTCTGGCGGCCAGAACCATGAATCAGGAAATTCCGGTCATGACGCTCAAGGCGCAGGGACTCAACCGGGACGGCGGGAGCGTCGCGCTGACCGACCGGATTCTGTATATCGACTTCGACTACGGTTACGGCATCTGCAGCGATAAAAACCGGGATATGACGCTCTGTTTCGTCAAGACCGCCCAAAGCGGCCAGACCGTCGGCGCCGCGGTGCAGAACCGGTTCGACCAGATCATGGTCCAGTCCGGAGCCGCGGCGACCGGTCTCACCGCCGAAGCGGGCGGCACGATCATGATGGGGGAACGCACCCGGCTCAACACGGTGTTCCTGACCGGCGGAACCATGCAGGTGCTCGGCGCCGTCACCATGACGGCCGGTGGAATCCTCTCCATCGACGTCTCCGGCTATGCCGCCGACACGGACACCGTCATGATCGACAACCTCGCGGCGATTGCCGGTGCGTCCCTGACGCTGGCCGCCGGAGCGACACCCGCTTTCGGCTCTTACAAACTCGCCGGGAACGCGGCGGACTTCACCGGAACGGTCACGGCCGCCTCCTTCCTTTCGGGAAACTTCGTCTGGAACGGAACCGGGTACAATACACTGGCCGATGCGGCCGGAAACTATTACGATCTCGCCCGCAATGCCGCAGACGAACTCGTGCTGACGGTTTCGGCGGCATATGTCCCCCCGGCCGACTGGGGCTCCGCGACCATCGTTTCGCTGCTTTCCACCGGAGCGGACGTAAGTTCGCTGGCCGACCACGGCGGCTTTATCGCCGACGGCAACGTCAGCGTGGTCTGCGACGCCTCGTATGCCGGAAAGGTCCTGCACGGCGGCCCCGGAACCGGAGACTTCGCCGGAAACGTCTGGCTCGTCCTGAAACACGAGGCCGGAACCATGTTCGGCGGCGGCGACAACCGCGCCATGACCGGCACGGTCAATCTGACAGCCGAAGCCGGAACCCGCATCTACAATCTCTTCGGCGGCGGCGACAACGCCTCGACCGGAGCGGTAAACCTCGAATTCCGCGACGGGAACGCCAACTACCTGTACGGCGGCGGTCTCCGCGGCAATGTGAACGGCGACATCGGGATCGCCATGCGCTCCGGCAGCGTCTGGAAGCTCTTCGGCGGCGGCGCGGAGGGAGACGTGACCGGCAATATCTCGCTGGATCTCTCCGGCGGCGGCATCACCAGCGTCCTCTACGGCGGCGGCATCGGCAGCGTGACCGGCGACATCGTCCTGAACATCGGCAGCGGAGTCGATTTCTCCGCCCGGCCGAACATCTACGGCGGCACGCTGAACGGCTATACCGGAGCGCTGAACAGCACGAAGGGCGGACAGGCGGCCGTCACCGCCGCCGGAACCGGATCAACCGTCACCGGCAGCATCACGATGAACCTCACCGGCGCTTCGCTGCTCGGACTCGTACACGGCGGCAGCTACAACTCGTCGGTCGCCGCGCTCGTCTCGCGGGTGACCAACGACATCACGATCAATGTGAGCGGCGCCACCCATCAGACCGGCCCGACCGGCTGGCTGTTCGGCGGCGGTTTCGCCAACGGCGCGGGAGCGCAGGATTATGTCGGCGGGACCTGCTCGGTCAACGTCTCCGGCGGCTCGGACCTCAACTATGTCCTCGGCGGCGGCCGCGCCGAAAAAGGCGGCACGGCCAACGCCGGCGGCGCGAACATCTCCATCTCCGGCGGGATTTTCCGCAAACGGCTGCACGGGGGCGGCTTCGCGAATTCATCCGGCAGCACGGCGCAGGTGCTCGGCGACGTTTCGATCACGGTCGACACGTCGCAGGACCGGACGACCTTCCTCGACGCCGTCTATGCGGGGGGATACGCGCTCGACGGCGCAAACGCCGACGTCTCCGGCGGCGCCCGCGTCACCTTCACCGGCAGCGGCGCGAACCTGACCTTCGACGGCAATCTCTACGGCACCGGCCGCAGCAGCGGCGGAAACGCCTCCGCCGTCGTCGCGGGAATCAGCACGCTCGCCTTTACGGACTACACCGGCGACTTCAACGCCGCCGTCCGGAACTTCGACGCGATCGAATTCAGCGGCGGCACGTCGGTAACGCTGACCAAGCGGGAAGCGGATGCGGCGGTCAACAGCTACACCTTCAACCTCTCCGGCCGGAATTCCTCGGAGCTGTCGACCGCCATGGTCTCCCGGCTGTCGGGCAGCTGGAACTTCACGGGAGCCTCGGCCGCCCGCATCATCGACCTCGGAGACGGCGCCCTGTTCACCGGCAGCGGCAGCCTCCTCCTCGTGGACGCGACGCCGGAACTGCTGAATTTCGCGGACGACGGCGGCTTCACCCTCCGTTACGGCGCCGACTCCGACACCCTGTTCGCCGGGGCGGCGAGCTGGACCGCGTTCCGGGACCGCGAATGGAAACTCGGCATCGACAACGGGCAGCTCTCGCTGCACTGGCAGCCGGCGGACACCGAAGCCCCGCCGGCCGCGGCGGCTTACCTGTCCGAAAGCGAAGAACTGAAACGCAGCGGCGGTTCCCTCGCCGTTCTTCCGGCATAAGGAGACAACTCATCATGGACGACCGATTTTCGTATGAACCCCCGGAGCTCGAATCCTACATCGGCAGCGGCATCGCCTTCGGAACAGAGGGAGACTCCGGGCCGTACAATCCGGGCGGCGACGGCGACGACGGCGGAGGCGGAGGCGGAGAACCGGCGTAACAGACAAAACGGTTCCGCAGGCTGCCGCAGCCCGCGGAACCGTTTTCTGCGCCCTTGATCAATTCGAAGCGGCGGCGGGCTCCTTCTCCTTCTCTTTATCGCGGTTCCAGGAGCGGCGCGGCGGCGGCGCATACGGAGTCGCCTTGAGCCGCCAGTGGCCCGGGGTCAGGATCGCGTCAAGCTCGTTCAGCAGCTCGCGGGTCACGGTGATCTTGCTCTTCCGCGCCTCAATGAAGGTCACCGAGTCGTCCAGCCCGACCAGGCAGAGCACGACCATCGCGCGGCCCGGAATCCGGAAACACGCCTCGGCAACCCGCTTCAGAGCGTCCGGTCCGAGCTTGTCGGCATAAAGATGGATGTGCAGCTCCTCGGTCAGCTCGGCCGGAGCATCGGCCAGCGGCACGATCCTGTCCACGATGACGCGCGGTTTTTCGGCTTCGTCGCGCTTGCTCACGGTCACGTTGGCCAGAATCGCCATGCCCGGAACCAGCTCGATCTCCTGCTGGGCGAGATCACTCAGCGCCCGCTCGTAAAGCATGCACTCGACCGACGAATCGAGATCCTCAAGCAGCATGATTCCGAACGGCTTGCCGCTCTTCTTGCTGAATTTGCTCGTGAAGCTGCCGACCATGCCGGCGATGCGGATCTGCGAATTGTCGGAGAGCTCGTCGATCCGGCGGATCGGGCAGCTTGAATAGGTCTTGACCAGCTCCGCATACGGGTCGAGCGGGTGACCGGTCACGTAGAAACCGAGCAGTTCCTTCTCGCTCTTGAGGATCTCTTCCTGATCGAACTCCGGGATATCCGGGATCGGCACCGAACACGCCTCGCTCGCATCCTCTTCCCCGAGCAGGTCGAACAGCGACCCCTGCCCGGCCGCCTTGTCCTTCGCGCGCCCGGCCGCGAAGGTCATCATCGGCTCGGCGATCGCGAGGATCTGGCTCCGCCGCAGCCCGAGCGTGTCGAGCGCCCCGGCCCGGGTCAGGTGTTCGAGCATGCGCGAATTCACGTCGGTTCCGCACCGCTCGCAGAAATCGAGGAAACTTTCGAACCGGCCGTCGTTCCGGCGGCTCTCGATGATCTTCGATGCCGCGACCTCGCCGACCCCCTTGATCGCGCCGAGCCCGAAACGGATGCAGCCCGAGTCGACCGAAAAGCTGATGTCCGACGAATTCACGTCCGGAGGCAGCACCTTGATCCCCATCTCCTTGCAGGCGTTGATCAGGAATGCGATCTGGTCGGCCGACTCGAGCTCGCTCGTCAGCACCGCCGCCATGAATTCGACCGGATAATTCGCCTTCAGGTAGGCGGTCTGGTAGCAGACGAAGCCGTAAGCCGCCGAGTGCGATTTGTTGAAGCCGTAACCGGCGAACAACTTGATCTTCTCCCAGATCTGGTCGGCGAGCGCCTCGTCGATGTTGTTCGTCTCCTTGCATCCCTTGAAGAACTTCTCCTTCTGCTTGGCCAGCACATCGACCTTCTTCTTGCCGATGGCCCGTCGCAGGATGTCCGCGCCGCCGAGCGTAAAACCGGCCAGCACCTGCACGACCTGCATGATCTGTTCCTGATAGAGCATGATGCCGTAAGTCTCCTTCAGGCAGTCCTCCATCAGCGGGTGGTCGTAAATGATCTGCGCCTCGCCCTTCTTGCGGGCGATGAAGTCCGGGATGAACTGCATCGGGCCCGGGCGGTAGATGGCCAGAAGCGCGATGATATGTTCGAGCGTCTCCACGCCGAACGAGCGGCAGAGATTCTGCATGCCGCCGGATTCCAGCTGGAACACCGCCACCGTGTCGCCGCGCTGGAGCATCTCGAAGGTCTTCGGGTCGTCGAGCGGAATCTTCATCATGTCGATGTCGATGCCGTGATTCTTCTTGATCATGTTCAGCGCGTTTTTGATGATGGTCAGCGTCCGCAGCCCGAGGAAGTCCATCTTCAGCAGCCCCTGCTCCTCGCACGGGTGGGCCGGGAACGGCACGACCATGCTGTCGGAGGCGCTGCGGGCCAGCGGAACGAGGTTGTCGAGCCGCTGGTCGCCGATGATGACGCCCGCGGCGTGGATGCCGGTCTGCCGGTTCAGCCCCTCGAGGACCTTCGCGAACTTGAACACCCGCGCGACGTCGGGATCGCTCTCGATCAGCGCGGCGAGCTCTTTCGACTGCTCGACCGCCTTGTCGAGCGTCATCTTCGGGTCCTCCGGAATCAGCTTGGTCAGCCGGTTGCCGAAATCGAAATCATGGCCGAGCACGCGGGCGACGTCCTTCACAACCGCCTTCGGCTTCAGCAGACCGTAGGTGCAGATCTGGGCGACGCTGTCGAAACCGTAGCGGCCGCGCACGTAGTCGATGACTTCGCCGCGCCGTTTTTCACAGAAGTCGATGTCGAAGTCCGGCGGACTCACGCGCTCGGGGTTCAGGAAACGTTCGAAGAAGAGGTTGAACCGGAGCGGATCGATGTCGGTGATCCGCGTCAGGTAGGCGACGAGCGAACCCGCGCCGGAGCCGCGCCCCGGACCGACCGGAATGTCCTCGTCCTTCGCATGGCGGATGAAGTCCGACACCACGAAGAAATAGCTGATGAACCCGGTCTTTTCGATGACGCCGAGCTCGTAATCCATGCGGTCGATGATCTGCTGCTGCTCGTCGGTCAGCTTGTCGAGCTTGCGCGGGTCGAAACCGTAACGGTACTCCATATTGTCGAAACAGACCTCGCGCAGGTCGTTGCGGTCCGCCAGGCGGCCGTCCGGCATGTAGAACTTCGGATAGTGGTTGACCTCCGGAACATAGTGGAACTTCATGCTGCAGCGCTCGGCGACGAGCCGGGTGTTCGTGACCGCCTCGGGAACTTCCCGGAACAGCTCCTTCATCTCCTGCTCGGTCTTGAAGTAGTAGTCGGGACCCGAAAATTTGAAATGCTTCTCGGCCAGGCGCGCTCCGGTCTGGATGCAGAGCATGATTTCATGCGCCTCGGCGTCCTCCTTGCGCATATAGTGGACGTCGTTGGTCGCGATCATCCGGAGATTGTTGCGGCGGGCGAGATCGATCAGGAACCGGTTGCAGCGCCGTTCCTCGTCCATATAGTGATCCATCAGCTCGATGAAGAAGTTGTCGGGGCCGAAGATGTCGAGATATTCGTGCAGCGCCTGTTCGGCCCGCTTTTCGTCGCCCTGCAGATAGTACTGCGAAATTTCGCTGCCGATGCAGGCGCTCGAGCAGATCAGCCCCTCGTGGTACTGCCTGAGCAGCTCCTTGTCGATCCTCGGCTTGTAATGGAAGCCGTCCTTGTTGGCGGCGGACATCATCTTGCAGAGGTTCCGGTAGCCCTGCTCGTTCTCGCTGAGCAGAATCAGGTGAAAGCCGCCGCGGTTGAACGGTTTGTTCGAATCGAAATCGCGCCGGTCGCCGGGGGCGACATACGCTTCGACGCCGACGATCGGGTTGATTCCCGCGCCGGAGAGGACCTGGTGGAACTCCTCGACGCCGCCCATATAGCCGTGGTCGGTGATGGCCATGGCCGTCATGTCGTTTTCCTTGGCGAGCTGGACCAGTCCCTTGACGGTGCAGGCGCCGTCGAGCAGACTGTAATGGGTGTGGAGGTGCAGGTGTACGAAATCCGAGGGCATTGAAAAACTCCTTTTCCTGAAAGCATAATCACATGCAGATATTATACTCTCTCGAAGCGCTTTTCTCAAGCTCCGACCTGTTTTTTTCAGGGAGAAAATCGGTTCCGGCCCGGCGGGAGCGGCACGGCTGCCGAGCCGTCAGACGATCAGGAACATGCCGAAATTGCGCAGGCAGCCGCTCTTGAAGATCCGGTGCCGGCAGAGAATCCGGCGGCGCTCCAGAAATCCCGCCTCGGGAAGCCGGGCGAAGTCCTCCAGCAGCGCCAGCGTTTCCGGCGCGAGCCGGTCGTGAAAGCGGTCCCGGAACGCCCCCGCCTGGCGGCACTGCCGGAACAGGCGCTCCCTGACCTCCCTCACGCCCAGCGACAGCTTGCGGCAGAAATAGGCAGCCCCGTACCCGGAAGCGCCGAATACATTGCCGCCGTGCTGGCGGTAAAGCAGCGTCGGCTCCGACAGCGGTTCGATCTCCCCGAAACAGGCGGCCGTCAGCATCAGCCAGTGATCGTGCATGAACGCCTCCGGCGGAACCGGCTGCGCCAGCTCCCGCAGCGGACGGTTGAACAGCATCGTGCAGCCGGACGCGGCATTCTGCAGCAGAAGCTCCCGCAGCTCCAGGCGCAGGGGATCGATGTGCTCGTGCCGGAAAAACGATCCGGAAACGTTTTCCAGCGTCTCATCGGCGACCAGCAGATCGGTGAACAGGAGCAGCGGAGTTCCGGCCGGCAGCTTCGCCGCCCGTTTTTCGAATGCGGCGCGGCTGTGCCCCACCTTGACCGGCAGCCACCGGTCGTCGTGGTCGCAGAACATGATCAGCTCCGCATCGGCAGCCGCCATAAGCGCCGCGAAGTTCTCTTTGGCCGAAGCCCGTCCGCCCGGCAGCAGGAAAATCCGGTCCGGATTCCGCCGGCGGTACTCCTCCAGAATCGGAACGGTCCCGTCCGAGGAGCCTCCGTCCCGGATCAGGAGCCGCCAGTCGCGGTCCTCCTGCGCCAGAATGGAATCCAGCTGATCCGCCAGAAACCGCTCCGAATTGAAGGTTGCCAGAAGAATATCGATCGTCATGCGGATTCCCGGATTTTTTCGGCCGAAAATTCACGGAAGGCGCCGCGCACGGGATTCGCCTGCCTATGCCCGAGACCGGCGCCGAGGCCCGTCCCAGCGGACTCCGCCCTGTTCCGCGGCCCGAAAAAGCGGCCTGCGCCGCCGGGCGCCGCCGGCCGGACGGCAGCCGCAATGTCGATGACATTCATTGCTTTCAATCCCTGATGATTTCAGCCGGACAACGGCCGCAGCCGGTTCTCATGAAACTCCGGAACACGCCTTCGCACCATTCGGCTGAATGTGTTTTTTTCAAACAGTTAAAATAGCACGGCAAGACCATTCCGGCAAGACCGGTTCGACAGGAAGCGGCATTTTTTTCAAATACGGGATTTTAATTGGCGGCTGCATATTGAAAATGGAAAGCGGAGAGTGTATAATAAAATATATCATCTTTCAGCAGAAAATATTCACAGATCGGTTTCAGATAAAGCTCTCCCCGAACTTGCATTCCGGAGGAGTCAACGCCTCCCGGCAATGACCTCGGCATAAACCTCGCCATATTGCCGGGCTACCCGGGTGATATCAACCCGGCTCCCCGCCAGCGGAACCGCATCACACAGCTCCCGGTAAAGCGCCCCGTCCCGCACACACCGGGACATCAGTTCCGCAAGCTCCGCCACGGGAATCCCGCCGTCTTTCAGGGAAAATATCAGGCCTGCTTGCCGGCCGGTTTCCGGATCCGTGAGAATATTCCGGATTTCTCCCAGATCACTGGCGATCGCCGGCCTGCCGGAAAGCAGACACTCAATCAGCACCAGCGGAAAACTTTCTCCCGAAAAACGGGACGGAAGCAGCCCCATGTCCGAAGCCATGAAATAATCCCGGACATTGGGTTGAAAACCGAGCACGTGGACATTGGGCAGCGCCACGTTTTTCAGCTTTTCATACATGGGCCCGTCACCGAGCAGAAGAAGATGCAGTTGCCGGCGGCTCTTCTGCTGAGCGATCTGCATGGCCTCAATGGCCTCCTGCCACCCTTTTTCCGGCAACCCGCGGCTGACCAGACAAAAGACAAAGGCGTTCTGCGGAATCCCGAGCGTCTTCCGATCCACCGGCTGAATCTCCTGGATCTCCAGCCCATTCGGCAGTTTCCGCAGGAATGTCTCCGGCCGGAGATAATCCTGGAGCGGTTTCAGATTCTTATCCGCAATGTAGCACCAGCAGGCGGTCTCCTCCATCTGGACCGGCAGGTTGCGAACGATGTCCTGCGGATGCATCGTTTCATACATTCCGTGAGTAGTGACCACATGCTTCGCGTACGGGAAAAGCCCATGAAGCGTGGTGATTGCGAAATCAACGGACGCATGGTGGGTATGAAGAATCTCCGCGCCGAACGCCTCTCCCGCGTTGCCTATCTCATAATTTCCGCGGAGATTCAGCACCGGAATTCCGCGATGAACCATCCGGCGCATCTGCGGGAGAGTCTCCGACAGTTCGCAATTGACCAGCGTGATTCCGTATCCGCTGCGTTTCAACTCATTCGCCAGGTGGATCGGAAAGACTTCTCCGCCTCCCGACGAAAATGCATACAGGAACATGAACACATTGGGCTTCCGTTCCGCCCTGGCCCTGAAAGCCTCATCCCAGCGGCAGACGGAGTTGAACTCTTCGTCAGAACAGGGGCCGCGGGTGGAAGTCCAGAAATTCCGGAGATTTTCCTTCTGCTTCTGCTCATACCCTTCCTCCATTCGATAGTTCTGAAGCACGTGCCGGGTCAGGATCACATGTTCGGCATAATACAGATCCTTCTGCTGTGCGGTGACTGAAGTGTTGTTTTCGTGCTGGCGATAGTAATTGCTGACTCTTCCGAAATATGCGATCTTCCCGCCGCGAATGAGATGAAGATAGAACACCCAGTCCCCGCAGACGCGCATTCGGCTCCACTCTTCATCGTCCCACAGCGGGAAATCCGCAGCGGGAGCACGGAACACTGCGCTGCTGACATTCGGAACAATGTTGATGCTCCCGAAGCAGTCATTGACAATGCTGTGCGCCGGAACAACGAAGTTCGTTCGCCAGCGCTCCATGCCGTACCGGTGCAGATACTCCTCGTGGGTCCATACCGTTTCTCCGTTCTTGACGAAAACGCTCCGGGCAAAAGCAAGCATGACGCTTTCATCAGAAAACGCGCAGACCAGCTTCTCCAGAAAATCGAGATCACACCAGTCGTCGCTCTCGGCAATCCAGATCAAATCCCCGCCGGCATGCGCAATTCCCTTCTTCCATTGTGCAAAAGGAGAACCGGAATTTTTTTCATTGAACAATATCCGGGTATTGGCGCTGTGCTGGTCCGCATAACGCTGCAGGATTTCGCGGCTGCCGTCGGAAGAACAGTCATCCAGAAGCAGGACTTCGATATTCTGGTAGGTTTGATTATAAATACTTTCCAGGCGGTCCGGCAAAAATGCGGCGTGATTGTAATTCGGAACAATGACTGTCACCAGCGGAGGCGTATACCGGCTGTCACGCGGACATTCCGCCGGCGGCTCCGGCACTTCGGAGGGAACCGGCTTCAGAATATGGCTTTTCAAACCGGCATACTGCCGGGGAAACAGATGCTTCGGCACAAAAACGAGCCCTTTCCGGATTTTTTCCTTCCAGGTGCCCGCCCCTCCCCGGAGACCGGAATAAAAAATCCCGGATACTCCCAGAACCGGACGCTTCACCAGCTTAACGCACATACGCCCGAAAGCGGCATGCGGATGCGTCAGCAGATAATACCGCCGCTGAAAAAACGAAGCGCGGGCCTGCGTCCCTTTGAGCTCTTTCTGCAAATGGGCGACATACTGCCCGAAATCGGCATGCACCCGCTCATCGTTCTCTTCAAAATCTTTCCGGAGCGCATCCATCCGGGCAGCCTCCTGCTCCAACTGCTCCTGCAGCCGGGATCTCTGCCGAAACAGATCCGCGATCTCCTCTTCCCGGGATTTCATATTGCCGGCCAGAGCATCAAACTGCTCCTGCAGCCGGGATTTCTGCCGAAGCAGATCCGCGATCTCTTCTTCCCGGGATTTCATATTGCCGGCCAGAGCATCAAACTGCTCCTGCAGCCGGGATTTCTGCCGAAGCAGATCCGCGATCTCCTCTTCCCGGGATTTCATATTGCCGGCCAGAGCATCAAGCTGCTCTTTCAGACACCGCCTCTCCTGACTGAGCTCATCAATGTGTCGTTCCTGCCGGGACAAGTACCGGAGAAATTGCTCCGTTGACTGCTTGAATTCCTCTTTCAGTTCCTCCAGATTACGGCTCAGCGACTCGATGCAGCTACCAGTTTCAGCGTCTTTCGCGTGAAACTTCTCCGTAAGCGCCTTCCACTCCGCCTGCTCCGAAGCAAGGCGCCGGGACCAGGCTGCATCGAGATTTTCCAGCTCTCTCCGCAATGACTCTTCATTTGCCTTATAATCCCGCTGAATATTCCGGATATATTCCTGGTAGTCGGCCTGAACGGAAGTCATATGCGCCTCCCAGTCCCGCTTCAGGTTCCGGAATGCGGCGGCCGCCTCCACTTCTGCCTTCATGAGGACATTGCATGGCGTCTCCAGCTCTCCGTCGGAAGCCAGAGCCAGCCAATAGAGGGCCGGCATGGCGTTTCCATATCCGGCGGAAGCCTCGCCGTTGAGATCCCAGCAGGCCGCTCCGCTCCCTCCGTCCTCCCAGAGAATCATTGAGGAGTAGAACAGATTCTGACGGGCAAACCGGACGTTGCTGAAATTGCGGCGCAGCAACTCGGCGAACTCCTCCCCGCTCAGCTCTCTGACATGAAAATGGTTCTGCCCGCCATGCTGGATCGCATCATAGTTCTCCCGGTCCGGAGAGGAAATCAGCAGCCGGCCCCCCGGACGGAGAACCCTGCGGATTTCTCCGATCATCTCCTGCTGCCCGAAAAGATGCTCAATCGTTTCAAAGCTGACAACCAGATCGACAGAATGATCCGGCAGCGGCAGCTTCGAAGCGTCACCCCGCAGAAAACGCAAATTGCTCCGGGAATAACTCCGGACTGCATGATCGACGGCCTCCTGTGATATATCCACGCCCCAGACCCGATTTGCGGTTTCCGCGAGCAGATTGCTGCCGTATCCTTCCCCCGACGCCACATCGAGAACATCTTTGCCGCACGCCAGCTCCCGTGCCAGATGATAGCGGGAAAGGTGCTCCAGCCGGATTTCAGCTTCCGCATCATCCGCCGGAATGAAACGCTCTCCAGTCGCCTCGAGTTGATTTTCCATAAATAAATTCCCCTTTGGATGATCTTTCGGCTAAAGGAACTCCGGCTGCACAACACCGGTCTTCAAATAATTGTCATATGCAATCAGAGTTTCATCCTTCCCGTGCTGCCTCATGCTCCTGCCATGCTCCAGCCAGACGACCCGGTCGCAAAGCTCCCGGATGGTGGATATCGAATGAGTCACAAGGATCACGGTCTGATCTGACTGGATCTTTTTCTTCAGAAGCTCGGAGGATTTCAGTCGAAACGCCCCATCCCCGACGCTCAGAGTCTCGTCGATGAGAATCACATCGGCATTCACATAATAGGCAATAGCGAAGCCGAGGCGGGAACGCATGCCGCTGGAGTAGGTCAGGACCGGCTGGTCGATGAAATCTCCCAGCTCTGCAAGGTCGATGATATCACGATAACACTCGTCGATCTCTTTTTTCTTCATCCCCAGCAGCAGGCCGTTCAGGTAGATATTCTGCCCGCCGGACAACCCCCGGTCAAAGCCCGCCCCCAGGGAGAGCAATGTGGAACGGATGCTCCTGTCACGATACAAAGTACCACGGCTGGGTTCGATGATATGGGCCATCAGCCGCAGCAAGGTACTTTTTCCGGCTCCATTCTTGCCGATGATTCCGACGGTTTCCCCCCGGTACACCTGGAAGGAGATATCTTCCAACGCCCAGAAAATATTTTTGCTGCGGTTCCACGGAAAAAGGCTCCGCTGCCGGTAGCTGCAGCCCACATTCCGCAAATCATATATCATCTGTTTTGACATATTCAACCAAGTTTGGGATAAAGTTTATTGAATCTGCGCAGAATGCAGAGGCCGACTCCCCACAAAACCACGCCGGTCATCAAAACATACGCCGCCGATGACCAGGAAAGCGACTCATGATTCAGCAGTATCCTGCGGTAATCCTGAATCAGCAGCCCCATCGGATTCAGGCTCAGCAGCCGCCCGAATACTCCCGGAATGGAGTCAAGCGAATAAAAGATCCCGGAGAGAAACATCATCAATTGCAGCCAGGTCTGCAGCAGCAGATAAAAATCCGGAAAAAACGGTGTAATTCCCGCCACGACCAGGGAACAGCCTGTCGTAAGAATATATTGCAGAAGAATCAGAATCGGCAGCTGAACATAGAGAACATCCGGATAAATTCCTGAACACCAAAGTGTAATCAACACCAGGAGCAGCGAAAAAACATATTTCACCAGATCAACGCAGACAACTTCCAGCGGAAAAAACGCTTTGTCGATGTCGATGACCTGCGTCATGCTGCGGTTGATAATGAGGCTGTTCGCACTGTGAAGCACGGAGGCCTGGAACCATCTCCACGACACGAGACCGATAAAAAGAAAAAGCGCATAATTCGGCTCGCGCGCGGTGAAAATATAGGTAAAGAACGCATAATAGACCGCGAGCTGCAACAGCGGCTCAAGCATCCACCAGAGATACCCGGCATATGTTTTGCGGGCCTCGGACTTCAGATCGCTCAACGTTTTATAATAAATCAGAATCAGGAGATTTTTCATGTGGAGTGCCCGGCATCATTTCTTGATTGGGTCCGGCAGAATGGAGCAAATCCCGTTTTTATGCAGGAAATCCAGATAATTCGCATAGAGAGCCGGATAGGCCGCATTGAACGGCTCATAATCGGCTTCATCGTAAATCTTCTCGAAGTTGATTTCCGCCGGAAAATTGAAAGTCGGCAACTTCAGGAACTCCAACAGCTCACTGGTCCGCGTATCATGCTTGATCCAGACAGCCGGAACCCCCGCCTGCAAAGCGACCATATTGCCGTGAAACCGGGTTCCGAGCGACATCGCGCACTTTTCCCGCAAAAACGTCATCCATTCGCCGATATTGAAGAAAATGACGCTGTTCCAATTCAGATATTCACGAATAAGACGGAAATCCGCCCGAGAGAGTTCCGGCATGATCATATGCATCCGTTCCCAGGACAACGCCTCGACTCCGAATGCACGTTCCTGTTTCTCAAACCAGAAAAGCGGTTCATTCTGCATAATCAGCGCGGTGTTCCCCTTCGCCATGACATGCTGCAGAAAGTGGATGCCCGGCCTCTGAAACTCCGTGTTGAAAGCAACTCTCTTATTCCAATCCGGCTGCGCCTCTTTCCGGAGGCAGAAATCCGGCTTCAGATTATGAAAAACGGAAGGACAGCCGATGACGTCGACATTATGAATGCCGGCCTTGCGCAGGATATCGGCGGTCAACTCCCCCCGGACCCCGATGGAGGCACAACGCTCGGAAATGCGGGCCAGAATTTCCCGCGTGCCGGGGAACAGCGTATCCTCCAGCGACATCTGTGCTCCGACCCCGATCAGGATAAACGGCAGATCATAGCTGTCCATCAGTTTCATGACGGTCTCTGCGAGATAATTGCACTCTCTCTGCTGGATATAATTGGAACCGGGAATAATGACCGCGTCAAAATGGGATTCCACAAACTCCTTGCTGGTATCCGGCAAATCGCTCAAAAAGGCGCAATTCTCCAATCCGAGCTCACGGACAATGCTCTCTATGAACATATGGTTTCCCGTATTGCTGCCGGAAACCCGAATCTGATCCTGAAGACTATGGAACGTCGCTTTCTGATTATAATAATGCCCGAGATAGGTCGGAACCTTCGGCACCAGCCGGGAGAGTGTGTCATAAAAAGGTTTGAATATCGGGATCAGATACTTTTTGTTAGTCATGGCATGCTTTGCTGTACTGGAAGTCGATTTGGTATTGAATTCATAAATGGCAGGCGTATGAGCCGCCGGCTCCGGGTTCCTCATAAGCAGATGCGTCTTCACCCAGTCAGGAATCAGAAACTTTGGTACGCCAGCCTTATGGGATATGCCGAAATGGCGGAAATTGCCCGGGCAAGGCAATCTGCCGACGGCACGCAGAACAAAGCGCCGCTTGCTCAGGAGGCCGTCGGCCCCAATCCTGCGGTTTGGAAAAAAAAACGGAAACAAAAAGAACCTATTGGCAGACGCGAATGACATCCCGTTGCCACTCGTCGCAACCGGAGCCAACCGGCACAACAGCGCGGTGCTTGACGGACTCCTTCGGAACCGTGTCGTTCCTTTGGATTTCGGACATGTCGAATCCATTAAGCAAAATCTCTGCCTGGACGCAGGATGCATTGGCAAAGCGCAGCTTGTTGTATCCCACGGAATAACGCCACATATTCCACCTCGCGGAGAAGAAAAGAAAGCCATTGAGCAACATGGCTTTAAACCCAAGAGAGGGATTGTTGAGGCCGCGCATTCCTGGTTCAACCGCTTCAGAAAACTTCTCGCCCGGTATGAGAAGAAATATGTGGCGTATCGCGGATTACTCCATCTGGCCGCCGCCATGATAATCATGAATAAAGTCATAAGGATTTATCCGGCATTATGATATTATTATATTGATAAGCTCTAAGCTACCGATTTCCCAACGATTGCCGCGAAACAATGCGAAAGTCACTCTGGCAATAGTGTGAAAATATAACCGCTGAAAGAATGTATTTCAAGTCATATTGCGTTTTTTTATATAATCAACTATCATGTATTATCAATAGTTTTATAGGCCCTTCGGGAAATTTATGGCATTTATTTAAGCCTACCGGACCAATTTGGTCTTTACTTTTGGAAATCTCATGATATATTATTCCGTTTTTTTATTTTACGAAATACAATAAACAGTAAACCAAGAAAGAATTGGGGGGACATAAAATTATGTCGTGGATTGATTGGCTGATCGTCATCCTGCCGATTGCATTTGTCGTTTGGATCGCTTTCTTCTCCAAACGATACGTCAAAGGAGTGGTGGATTATCTGGCGGCCGGCCGCGTAGCCGGCCGTTATGTGATCTCGGTAGGCGACCTGATGGCCGGACTTTCCGTTATTACCCTCGTTGCCAATGCGGAACAATATTACCAGACCGGATTCGGCGTGGCATTCTGGGCAAATATTACCGCGCCGATCGGTATCGTACTGGCACTGACCGGTTTCTGCACCTACCGCTGGCGCGAAACCAAGTGTCTTTCCAAAGGGCAGTTCATCGAATTGCGTTACGGCAGCAGGAGTTTCCGTTTCATCACCGCCTTTATCAGCACAACGGCGGAGATGGTGACCAACGCGATCGGACCCGCCATCGCAACCAACTTCTTCATCTACTTCCTCGGCTTGCCGCATAAGGTGATGATCTGCGGAATCAACCTGCCGTGTTACGCCATTATCGTGGTAATGTGCCTGACGCTGGCGACACTCGTGATCTGGCCGGGCGGCCGTGTCTCCCTGCTGGTGACCGACTCGATCCAGGGGTTGATGAGCTACCCGATCTTCGTTGTCATCATCGGTTTCGTGATCCTGAAGTTCTCCTGGGACGTGGATCTCGCGCCGATTCTTCTCGACCGTGTCGACGGCGAAAGCTTCCTCAATCCCTATGACATCGCCAAGCTCCGCGATTTCAATTTATTTGCCTTGATCGTCAATCTGGTTTCATCCGTCATCAACCGCGCAAGCTGGATCGGCAACGATACGACCAACTCCGGCCGAACCCCGCATGAACAGAAAATGGCGGGTATTCTCGGCAGTTTCCGCAATGGATTCTCCATGATCATGATGATCCTGATCGGCATCATCACCGTGGTCTTTATGAACAGCCCGGAATTCGCGTTCAACAAAGACCG
>ERZ1034952.1024-NODE-1024-length-24186-cov-9.977622_pt1 | contig 24186 bp, 37 predicted proteins | sample MGYA00520625_ERZ1034952 | MGnify/ENA primary metagenome ERZ1034952 (study PRJEB33766, sample SAMN09781773) | gut metagenome | biome: gut microbiome | host: Homo sapiens | place: Madagascar | study: EMG produced TPA metagenomics assembly of the PRJNA485056 data... | reverse complement strand
CATTTCAAAATTTCAGGAGGAAATATATGGATATTATTATTTATTTGCTTGAGAGCTCGGTAGAAAACGCAAAAATGATGATTGAAGAATTAAATCATTTTGCAAAAATGAAAAACAACGACGATACAACGTATGAATTTTGTCATGTGCCGGGCACCAGTCATCAAGCGCAAAACCTTAACGGTAGAAAATTCACATTTTATGACGATGGATTGTTTGATGAAGCAAAAAATATTGTTGATGAAGCCAGACACAAAAATGTAAGGGTTGGATTTCTTGTTAATCCGATGCTTACCGAAGATGACTTGAGAAGCTGGGATAGGACTGGATGCCCAAACGCAGATCTTTTAAGAAAATTATATTCCAAATTCGGTAAAAACGCTTCATTTTATCTGATTGCACCTTACCCCGGAATCTCTTCACAATGCAATTTGATCATGGGAGAAGATTTTGGTGATAAAGTCATAATCGGGAGTAATATTACAAGATATCACGCAAGTAGAGATATTGATAAAATGTTCTCTTATTTCGGCAGAGTTAACTTAACCTGAGGAGGCGACAAATGGCTTTTTGCACTGAGATTATATGTGATGGCTGCGGCGAGTGCATTTCCAGAACAAAGATCTGTTCAAAGGAACGCATGACCCGCATTGCAAGAAGTGACGGCTGGAGTGTCGGAAAAGATATCCAGTTGTGCTCCGATTGCAGGAAAAATAAAAAACAACTGAAAAAAGAAGGCTGGATATAGGATTAAAAAACGTCGGTTTGCGCCGGCGTTTTCTTTTACCATCTTATATCTGTCATATTAATGACACAGCAAAGAAAAAAGGAGGCAATTTAATATGAGTAAAAACAAATTATACACAGCTTATTTTGCAGGCACACAATACAATGCTAACGGGATAACATGCGGAATGATTATCGTTACCAAATGGAAGGACACAACAGAAGACTCACCAGAAATAGGCCACAAAAGGTACTACTGCCACAACGCAGAAAAGGTGGTCGCGAATCTGAAAAATGAGGGCTGGTGTAGATCTATTTATGAAAATCGGAAGGAAAACACCTTTATTGACAATGCCACAATTACAAAAACAAATAATTTCAACGAAAGGACAAAAGCTCTGCTGTATAACGCTCTTGTTCTTTTAGCTAACACAACTTTCAACGAATACACCGATGGGCAGAAATGGCTTGAGATGGTGTACCGTGAACTTGGAGCCACGGAGGAAGACCTTGCGGAATGTGGAATATCTATTAGTAAAAGCGGAGAAGTATTTTACATTTAAGCTGGATCTGGCTGCAATCTAGGATAATAGAGACACCGTCAATATCCCGATGAAATTACTTCATGGGGTGTCGGTATCGAAAAGAAGAAATTAAATAATTTATCAACTGGGATTAGGAGGGATAAATAATATGTTAAATCAAAACTGGTTCACTTCAGAAAACTTCGTGATGTTTTGTGATTATACAGAATATCAGCTGTTTTACGACACTGAAACCAAAAATATCTATGAAGTCAGTGAAGGTGTTATGGATCGCGCAAATACAACGATCAGAGAATTCACACCGGAGAATCCGGAATACTGCCGCTTATATCAAGCATACGAATCTTTCCTGAATTCATCCAATAAGGTGCGTACCGGGATATATTCCGTTACATTCGCCGCACAGGTCGATGTTCTTGTGGAAGCGGACTCACCGAAGGATGCAAGAGAAAAAGCGGAAAAGATGTTTGGCGAATATGATGAGACAACCCCTTTTCACTACACATATTTGTCGGACATTATAAACGTTACTGACAAAGACGGAAACGAGGTATAACACATGAGAATCACAAGATACACTACTGAATTAACCGACGATAAGATTACCGCTGTAGTAAAGGAAAATAGCAGCAATTACGAGATCAACAATCTAAACTGTCCTGAAAATATCGTCCGGATGATGAAAGATGTTTTTCACGCAGACAGGAAGGCGGAAGAATACGTTTGGCTGATCGCCGCAAATACCAAAATGAAGCCGATCGGTCTATTTGAGTTAACGCATGGTTCCGTCAATGCTTCCCAGTTGGGATCGCGCGAAGTGTTCGTCCGTTTATGCCTCTTAGGTGCCTCGTCCTTCGTGGTGGTACATAATCACCCTTCAGGCGACCCGTCTCCGAGCATAGACGATAACGCTACAACAAAACGTCTGAAAAGTGCCGCGGATATTATGGGAATTCCGCTTGTTGATCATATTATCATCGGCGATTCTGCGTTTTATTCATATGCGGAACATAATTTTTCATAATCGAATATAGTTGAAAAACGTCGGTTTAATTCCGGCGTTTTTTGTACCTGTTATTCTGTCATAATAATTACATCAATGAAAAATGGAGGGAAATAATATGGGAAAATATATACCTACAATTGGTGATGTTGTTTTATACGGCGGAGGTACAGCTCCGAAAGTTGTTGTGGATATGATAAATCATGAAGATCTCGGCAGTTGCTGTTATGATAGAAAATATTTTCTTTGTGATGAATCTTTTATTAAAAACAGTAATGGCATGATTTCAAATAAAGAAATCGAAAGACATGGAATTTGGGTTGAATTTCGTGGAATGAACATTCCTGATATCAGAAAATGTGAAGATATTGCACCGTATGCGATAGAACCTGTGCAATATTATTCTTTTAGACAAAGGAAAAGATACAGCAAATAGGAGAAAACATGAGATTGTGGACAATACAGCCGGTTGAGGTTGTTAATATTCTCGAAAGAGACGGCGTTTTTACCTATGATCCGGAGAAAAGTGAGTATTATAATGATTTTTATGACGCATATCTCTGGATTGCCGCTGAGATGGATAAACGAAATATTCCGCATCCGGATGGTTTGAAACTTCCTTTGTGGGCCTGGCATACGAGAGACTGGAAACATAAGAAACCAGATCTCAGAACGACGGGACTTGGAACTCCAGGAAAAAGCTATGCCTGCATCGAATTTGAAATCAACGACAAAGACGTTCTTTTATCAGATTACGGCAGCTGGCATTATGTTCTGAACCATATCTGGTTTGATAACAGCTATTCCAAAGATGACTGGAACAGGAAACAAGAATGGTTCGATTCCCTGAGTCCAGAAGAAAATGAAAACACAATTATCAAAAGCTGGCAGAATATTTTTGACGTAGTCAAGCGAAAGAATGATTGGTTTACTAACGGCTGCTATGTTCAGGCGACTTTCTGGGAACTTCAAAAAGATATGATTACAAATATCAGATATTTTGAATCAAAATAGGAGAAAAATAATATGAAAAACTTTTTTAGATTACTTATCGAAATGTTTATTATCTGGATTGCCGCAGCTTTGTTTCCTGAAAGAATCGCTTATGATTCTTAACGGACACTGGCGCTCGTAGCTGTAACTTTTGTACTTACATGGGCAGCAATTGGCTTATTGGCAGAATTGCTTATTTTTATCATCCACAAGCTGGAAATATCCATTACCAAGAGCGCTATCGTATTTTTTATGATCGTGGCAATCATCATCTCAATTTTTGCAAACTTCGCCGAACTTATAATTGCAAATCACATTGTTCCGGGATTTGTAATAAACGGCATAGGAACATACATCATTCTTACGATTTTGTTTGCAATATGCACAACAGAAGTATCTGTCAACAAAAATTAATGCTAAACGTAATGCGCCGGTCAATATCCGGCGCATTTCTTTATTTTGTGGTTTTCTTTCATAATAGTATTACAAATCAAAGAAAAATGGAGGAAGATAAATGGCTTATATTATGAGAATTGACACAACGAAATATAAAGATCACAAAAATATCAGCCGGAAGAATTGGGAACCCGGAACGATGGATGATTATATGCATGCAATTAACGGAATTTCCAGACGGCTCCGTAGTAAAAGAGAAGTACTCTGGCAACTGAAATTATTCCAGGGAGAATCGTTTCTTTCTTCGGAATGGAGTGAAAACAACCCAAAAGAAAACCATGGTTTGTCTGACAGGTATGTCAAATTTCTTAAAAAGAACCAAATCACGTACCATGACAGATTGTGTGACTGCGAAAGAACAAGACCTTTGTCTGGATATGGTTTTATGCAGGGGTATTTCGATATCGACAAGTACCTAAATATCCTTAAGGAAACAGGAGTGATTCAGATCCCGTTTTCGGCACTATACGATATCAGGCAATATGATAAGCGAATGAATGGATGCTATATGGAAATCAAGAAAATATAACGGAGGAAAATAAAAATGAGCTGGATCGGTGGAGAATTTATACTTAACGATGTCAAAAAGAAAGACTTGGATGCCGCTGCTGACAGAATCAGATACGCTGTAAGAAGTAACGCAAATCTTGCGGAATTTCCCAATATGGGAAGCAGGATCAATCCATTCAGGCATATCTGCCCGAAGATGATCTTTAGCAGCTATGAAGAAGCAGAAGAGATTCTGGAAGGAAAACGAAGTGAATGGAGCCGCAATTATACCGGCTATGTAGCTTTCCGTGATCTTGAGTCTGCCAATAAAACAAAACGCATTATTGAATTAAAAGAAAAAATAGAATCAGAAAGCGAAAAGAAGATCCGGTATGGTCTGGATAATAATGTGAAAGACCAGAAAGCAGATTACATTGGCTGCCGCAAATGTGGCTCAAAGATCAACAAAACCTACATTCAGGCAAACAGATGCCCGGTATGTGATTTTGATCTTCGCTCGGACACTTTCAAAAAGCGTATGGCCGGCTATCAGGAAAAGATCGATAAGCTGACGAAGGAACTGAATGAAGAGAAAAAGAAGAACGCCGCAAAAGCGCCGGTAAAATATCTGGTGATGTACGAGGAATATGTAGGATGATAATAGAGGAAAAATAATGAGTGATTATATTGCTGACTGGCTGATCGGTATAAGCAACACGGACGCTGACGGCGTCACTATGTACCGTTTTCGCGGCACAAGAAAAGATGTCAAAGAGTTACTGGCGAAATTAGCGGCTCAGGACAGGGAAAAAGATCCGGATGGATATGATCACGGAACGGAACTCGTCGAACACGTACAGGAAGACGGACCCCATAAATATCAGGCATATACTGTTTTCGCAGATTCGCATATCGATTACACGGCACAGGAATTTTGCGATGTACGTTTTCTTAACGATGATGGAATGGTTATGGGATAGGAGAAAAATATGAAAGTGATATTTAAGGAAATCAATTACAAAGAAGTAGAAGTGCCGGACGGAACATCTCTGGAAGAACTGGAAAAATGGTCGAAAACTGCAATGTGATCGTCGGAGATACGACCGAAGCCGACTACGAGGTTAATGTAAACGGCGAATGGTATAGTATTTCGTAGCAGAAACATTAAATTTTAAGGCATCCGCAAAGGATGCCTTTTGTATTCCAGATATACTTTTCTGTCATATTAATGGCATCAAAGAGAAAAATGGAGGATAATATCATGACAAAGGAAAAATTTGTAGAAGAACTCAGAAACAGGCTTCCGGAATATATGCCGGACAGATATAAGAATCTCACATTTAGCGAGAAAAAGACAAATAAAAATAATGGAATTGAGCTGACCGGCATTCTGGTTGACGACGGCAGCAAATGTACGCCGATATTTTATATCGATAGGATGTACGACAGTTTTTGCAGTAATCACGACTTCAATGAAACTATCCGTATGTTTGCAGAAACCATTATAAATACAATGAACAACAAACCGGATCCAGACAATATCCTGAAGAAGATTAAAGAGAATTCTAATCGCATTATTCCTAAGTTGATCAATGCAGAAAAGAATCAGGAATTGTTGAAAAACTGTCCGCACAGATTTTTTCTTGATCTGGCAGTTGTTTACGAAATTATGTTGGAAACCGATCATTTTATTCTTATTAAGAATGAAATGTTTGATTACCATGGCATGACGGAAGATGAATTATATCATCTTGCTGTAAAAAATGTCCGTGAACAAAAACAGGTGGTTACACTTGACCAGATTCTTAAAGAGATGGTTGGTGTTGAAGAGGATTTGGAACAAATCCCTATGCTTATTGCAAAAACTAAATACGTAACTCATGGAGCAAGCGTAATGCTTTGTGAAGATGTTTTGTCGGAAGCAGCAGATATGCTTAAGAGCGATCTCTATATCTTGCCGTCAAGTATTAACGAAATCATTGTCATTCCTGTAGATTTCAGAAATGGTGTGACTGGACTTAAAGACATGGTAAATACCGTCAACCAGACACAAGTACTCCCCGAAGAGTTTCTTTCTGATTCCGTTTATTTTTTTGACAGAAAACTTAAGAATTTATCTATTGCCGAAGAATGATTATAAGGAAACCCGCTTTTGGTGGGTTTCCTTTTGTAAAGGAGTAATAAAGATTCAATGACTTACAAAAGATTAGTAGATCAGGCAGAAGCAATAATAAATATTGTGCATAAAAGATATCTATCCGGAAATAAAATGGCATATCCGGCGTTACTTTTTGGTATTGGTGGTTTTTATATTGAAAGCTACCCCGGAGCGGGTCATAATTATCAGGCAGTTATAGATGCAATTCATAATTGTTATGCAAAAAATACTACATCAGGAATTGATATTGGTTATAAAGAAGGACTGAAAATGATGGTCCATGCCGGAAAAGATATACAAAAATTGTTACAATATCAAAAGAAAAAAGAACAAGAAGGAACGGCACAGTTTTGTGTAGAGAAGGGAGAGATATTAAATGGATAGAGAAATTTACAAACAAAAATTTATGGAAGCAGATTCTGTGAGAATTCCTATGGCAGAGTTTCAAAAAATTATCAGTGATTCTATTTATCCTGTAACCGGATCTAAAAGAGGATATAATAATTTACTGATCGCTATAGAAGAATGTGCGGAACTCATCGAAAGCTTTGGAGAATATATATCCGACAAAGATGGAAATAAATATGGGGTATACGAGGAATTAACTGATGTTTATTTGGCACAGTATTATGTTATGAATGTTCTTGGTATTGAGGAAAAGGATATAAAACTGGACACAAGACATAGAACAGAAATGGATGTATTCGTATCATTAAGCAAATTACAGTTTAGTCTTGCGAAATATATGCGTAAAGCTGAAGCTCTTCCCTTGAAGGAAAGAAAACAGATGATTCGTCAGATTACAAAATATTTATCCGAAGTAAGAGGCAGTCTGTTATTTTTACAAGGTTGCGTATTGATGACAAAAGAAGAGTTATTTAAGTCTATTAACGTAGTTATGGACAGACAGAAGAGTAGAAATGAATTGCAGGATCCACTGGGATTGCGGAAAGATACGGAACAGATAGTAGAAAATATATTATAAAAAATGATTATAAGAACCCGCTTTTTGCGGGTTTCTCTTTTGTAATCGTCCATAAAAGAAAAGACCCGGTCTGGGTCTTTTTTTGTTGCTCATTTTATTCTGGAAATTAATCTAAGTTTCCTCTCAGCGACATAATATCTGAAAATACCGTGGAAAAACGAAAAACTCTCATCTACTGCAAGTCTTCTTATTTCTGATAAAGTAGAGAGTGCGTTAGAAGAATAGACAGCAGAGCAGGGGATGATTTCCATGTTATTGACACTATCAACGAAAACATAAAAATCTTCCCCAAATTTTTCGGCAGTCTTATTTAGAAAGACTTCTGAGAGAATTGCCTCGGCCCCAGATAAAGGAAATAGGTCTACACCCATACAATATAAATTATCCGGATCATATCCCCCGTTTTCTCTCATCTCATTCTTATTCAAATATTCGCCGAAATCAAAATCGTTATAAAATGGTTCTATATAAGATTCATATTTTGTTTCCATGTTTTTTATAGCAATATCTAACATAATCTTTTTCTCAATCTTATAATATTCCAGATCAGAATTTCTATATAATTTCGGTTCGCGGGATGACTGAAAACAAACCAGTAGCTTTCTCCATTCATAAACGGCAAGTTTTTCCGACTCCGTATCATACATGACGTTATCTTCCCGCAATTCTGCATCCGGCAAAAATACCGGGAGAACATATTTTAAAATCTCTTCTCGTTCCATACATTTCTCCTCTGTATTGTCATGAATTTTATTCTAACACAATTCGTTATTTCCGAGAAGAATTTTTTATGCAGAAAAATGCCACAGATTCACTTTCTTTCATATTAATTATAGAGATAACTATTTGTTTAAAAATGTTCGAAAAGAAGATTTTTCATAATAATAAAAGAGGAGGATTTATGGGAAAGAAAATCATTTTATCTATTCTGACTGCGGGATTGTTATTGACTTCGTTTCCGTCAGAAGCAGCCACAACGTCAGAGTATTCATTTGTTGACGTAATCGGAGATGTATCGGAAGTCAACTACAACCGCATGATGGTTAATTATTGCAAGATTCCGGAAAATGTACGGGAAGCGTATCAACTGGACGGCTGGCGTTTATCTATTTCTACAGAACATCTGGAAGACACATGGTTTGCCGGATGTGGATACAGTGCAATAGCGAGCGGATATGACAGCGCAATCGAAGAGATTCGTGTAGAGGATACTAAAAACGGGTCAAACGCTGTGGTACACGAGATCGGACACTACGTAGACGGAAAACTTGGCTATATCTCCGGCACGGAAGAATGGAAGAATATCTGGGAAAAGGAAACGACAAGCCGCTACGGAGCAACGAGTGCGCCGGAAGGATTTGCGGAAGCTTTTGAACAGAGTATTTTTAATCCGAAATCTTATTCTAAAAGATGCCCGCAGTCGTATCAGTTTATTACGGAACATCTGAACTTGATAACACCAGAAAATAATACGGATTCATTATAGGAGGAAAAAATAATGGTTTTATATTTTTCAGACAACAAAGAAACAGAACACAAAAAGAAGGGTGTCTTTTACGAAGAAACACTTTCGGAAAACGCCGTCATATTCGGATCGACCACTCTGAAGAAATATAGCGGTGGCCCGGCTGATTACATGAAGATCGGCACGAAAAGATACTATAATCCTGACTGGAATTTCGCTGCAAACGCTCCGGTGAGCGCTTAACGCAGCCGGATCCTGTCGAACCCGTTTGTATGATTAACAGTTACATTTATAGCGTTCGTAGCTCCGGAGACCGAAGCTCGAAGAATATTTCTTATTCTCTGCAAGGAGCGTATCCATGCAGGCATCGTGTGTCATCAGGAACATGGGGAAGGAGTCAATGCATTTCTGCCTGTCGGCAGCCGTACCCGTGTCATTACTGTTTCTTAACAGGAATGCAGAATACAGGTCTCTTTGTACGTAGTGGCCGCCGACAATACTTCCCCGGCAGGAAAGTTTCTTCCGGACGTAGTCATTCGTCACATGGTTATACTGGCTGGCTCGGAAGCTGATGGTATCAATTTTTATTAGTCTGCCACCGTGGGAGACAAGCCTGTTGCCAAGGATCATCAGGAATGCCGCCGGTGCATGGTTTCCTATGGACCTGCCAAAACGCTTCCGGCTCTTAAAACGTCCGTCAGCTTTCTTGACAGCTGACTTCGATTTCCTGGCAAGTCCGTGGAAGCACATCTTTTCCACATATACGGTGTCTGCTTTCGAAGCGATCTCATTTGTAAGCCGGTGATGGCTGGTGTTTATAGTATCCGCATACCGGCGCTCCATGGCTCTCTTCCTGAACAGAAGCTTCCTATAATGCTTCGAGCGGATCCATTTCTTTGCGCCCCTGCGGACAGTGCCATCCGGAAGGAAGTTGTCGGGATTCGTGGCACGCCTGCTCCGGTCCATGGCTCTCTGGATCTGTCTGATCTGCGCAGAACGGTCTTTGGCATCGGAACCGAGCACCGTCAGTCTGCAGGAATCTTTGGTTACGACAGCTGCCGTGGAGGTTCCGATATCCAGCCCGGCTGTCCCGTGACCGACCGGATGCTTGACCGGAGGTTTTCCTTCCAGAACCAGCTGCAAGTAGTAGTGATATTTCGTACCCACGGGCTTCCTCTGGATGCGGCAGTACTTTACACGGGATTTTAATGCCTTCCGGTCATAATCCGTCCGGATCTGCGGCTGGATCACCTGCCCACGCCAATGAAGCCGGCCGTCTTTGAACCGCATGCCGGAAGTATTTTTCTTACCTTCCATGCTTTCGAATTCATCGTATTTCCTGAAATGAATGCATTTGCCGTTATCAAACAGATATTTCTCTACAGAACTCCATACGAAAGAAGCGATCTTCTGGGCTACATCGGAGTCAATGGATTTCTTGTATCTGTGCTGCTGTACAACAACATACGCATGCAGCTGGTATTCACTGAGACCGTAACCTCTGCGGATCGAAGCGAGTTCCTGATTGATGCGGTTCTTATCTTTCTTGGAAAGATCATCTTTCCTGTGTGCTGCAAGGAGTTTACGATACTCCGGATCCTGTATCAATTTCCGAAGCTGCTTCCCGCAGTGTCGCACGAGGGCGTTATAGATCTGTTGCCCACACCAGAAAGCATGCGCAAGCCACCGATCCTGCTCAGGAGAAGTATTCAGTTTTAGTGTCAAAACGTAGGATTCTGTCATAATACTCCTTATATAGTTATTATGACAGATTTTAAGTTTCGTACAGATTTCTGCACAGAAAGACGCATTCTTCCTCACAGTCTGAAGACGGGAGGCTTCCTGCTATGGTATTTGTGAATGAGCGGGACTTTATCGGATACATTCCGGTAACAGCGGAAAGATATCCGTCCACGCCGTCCGACATAATAGAACAGACAGAAAACAAATACGGATACATTCAGGTAAAAGAAGGATTCCCTTTTCTTATTTACCTTCTTCCGATTCTTTTATTGCTTATTCTGCTGGTGTTGATTGTACGCAGTGTGGGAGGAAGTGGAAGTTATAAGAAAAATGTGGTTTTACCGGATAATAAACATGATTTAACGACTATGATGCTCGAAAGCAAGAAAAATACAGAAGAACCGAATAAGATTCAGGATTCGATTCAAACACCGGCTCCGACAAAAGAACCGGAGAAAGAAGAGAAGAATACACCCGTGGCAGTTCTTCCTATGAATCCGGTCGTTGTTCCCGGAAATAAAGTAGTAGCAAAACCAGTAAGTGTCATTGCTTTATCTCTGATAGAGGATACCAGTGCGACAACACTATCTGTTCCTGCGCCTGTTTCCGATGTTTCTTCCGGAGATGTCAGATCCGTTTCTGATGGAAACACAAATTAACACAAAAGGGGTTATGGACAATCCATAGCTCCTTTTCCTTCATAATTCAAATTCCATTTTTCTGTATTTACTTATTATTTCTTTATAATCATTTTTGACCCTGTCATAATAGAAGACTTTGTTGCAAAACTCAAAATCTTTTTCGTGAGAGGACAGGCTTTCGAAATACTTTAATTCCGCAAAGAAATTTATGATTCCTTTTTCGGATAATAGAGCTCTCTCCGGTAAAATAGTAAGAATATCAACACAGTCCAGATAAAGATACAAATTGCTGTTTAATTCATCCGCAATTTCTTTCAGATATTTTTTACATAGAATAAGCTCTGCACCATAGAAGATAAAAACAGAAGCACATATTCTCGCAATATAAACATCCCTCATATCAAATCCTTTGCTGAAATATTGGGCGATATATTTTTCGTCTCCGGGATTTTTTCCGAGCGTATCATCATATTTTTGAATATTATATGTTACGTTTTCCATATTGCATATTTCATCAAAAGTATAAAATTCCCTGTCTTCATCCATTACTCTTGAAATGGTCATACACCCATGTTTTTCCAAATCATAGCCACAGACAGGAATTCCCATAATTTCTTTTGTATATACTTTTTCGTTTTCATCCGTTTCATAAGCATCATAAATCATTCGGAGAAGATTTGGCGCAAAAACAGGATATAATTTTTCGCTTGGTGTAATCATAACAAATTTCCTTTCGAGACAATGGGAAAATTATAACATATATCTCCAATTAAGAAAATATTTTCAGAATATGCCGTTATAATATTTTCCGGTCCAATATCTTTCATAATAATACTATCAAAGATGAATGGAGGAAAATAATATGTTAGAAAAAATCAACGAATACAGTGCCGCTATTGAACTTACCACGCTCTTTATCCTGGTCATGTTATCAATTCTGATTGTGACCGGATGGTGTATGCAGCCTGAGAAGAAATACAGAAAACTGCTTGTCAGAAAAAGAGCAGGAAGTACTGGGGGTAATAGAAATAAAAATAAGCAGTTTTATCTTCTTCGGACTCTGGACCAGATTTCAGAAACGGATCTGCTGCCGGAATATTTGAAGGGCAAATTGTTCTACATCAGAGACTGCGCTCATTATTTTAAGCGCGATCATCTGTTTACCCCTGGATCCAGACTGGAAACCTACTATATTCCTGAGATTTGCAATGCATTTGTGGAATATAAAACCTCATTTGAATTCGGGGAACAGGAGAAAAATGAAAATGCATATGCTTTTCTCGAGAACATCATCTCGATTACCTGTGAGGAGTTTAAGAGAGAAGAAGTAGCACTACAGAAACTTGAAGAAATCCGCCAGGCAGCCTAGCCCGGCGGATCCGCTTATGGAGGAACAGCTTATATGGAAAGATTGGATTTCGTAAAGGCAACCACAGGAGTCTTGAACTCAGAAAGTCATGATGTATATGATTACATCGACAAATTAATTTACGAGAAATACAGCAATGAAATAGTCGATACTATCAGGCTGGGAATGAGTGTTGAGCTCGCAAATGGATACAGATATGATGTTGTTTGCAACAAAGCTGGACAATTGGAGATTGTTAAACACTTTCACAAAAATCATCGTCTTTTGCTAAATACATATCAAAAAGATGGCAAATATGCCCCGAATCGTTTATTAAATGGTTTGGACATTGTAGCTATATATGCAAGTACCGAATGTTCACCTGAGCAAAAACCATTCTGGAAAAGGAATGGAATTCAGTGTCTCGATGACTTGCGAAATGGAATGTACGTCGTGTTCAGATGCGGAATATGGGGCGTTGTCGAAAGGAACGATAACGGCGGATTTCGGTTGGTTAAAGGTGATCATGAAATTGAAGAAAAATTTCTGGCTATTGAATTTACCGATACTATGCACCATACAAGCAATCAGGATTATGACATTGTTGAAGTATGGCAATATGGCGAATGTATCTGGAGGGAGAAAGAGTGATGAGTCAAAGTAAAATCAGTAATTTTAGAGGAGAATATGCTTTTCTCAGCAACTTTTATGAAGCCACGGTTAATATTGACGGTATCATATATAAAAACAGTGAAGCCGCATTTCAGGCACAAAAATGCAGAGATCAGAATGAAAGACTCCGGTTTACAGAGATGACTGCTTTGGAAGCAAAAAGATTTGGTAAAAAAGTAAATCTGCGACCCGATTGGGAAAAAGAAAAAGTAAACATTATGAGAGGTATCGTGTTCGCAAAATTTAATCAGCATCCAGAGTTGACGCAGAAACTTTTAGAAACCGGTGATACCTATCTGGAAGAAGAAAATACCTGGGGTGATCAGTTCTGGGGAACCGTCAATGGGAAAGGAGCAAATTACCTTGGTTACATTTTGATGGAAACTAGAAAAATATTAAAGAATTGTTTTTAGAAGGAGAACGAATTGTAATGGAACCCATCATTTTTGGAATGGCTGTTATAAACCTAATCAGTTATTTCATTAAGTTAACAATAGATCCTAACATTTCTTTTTATGAAACACTGATTGTAAGTGTCTCAGGCGGTGTCGTGTTGCAGGATTTACAAAGTCAATAGCAGAAAGCTTCCAGCCTTTAGACTGTGAGGATGAATGCGTCTTTTTTGTGCAGAAATCTGCACAGAACATAAAATCTGTCATAATACTTATATAAGGAGTATTTATGACAGAATCATATGTTTTGACGCTAAAACTGAATACTTCTCCTGAACAGGATGTATGGCTGGGCCACACTTTCCGGTGCGGCCAGCAGATATATAACGTTCTTGTGCGTCATTGCAGGAAACAGCTCCGGAAGTTAATTCAGGATCCGGAATACCGCAAGATTCTGGATGTACGAAAAGAATCCGGTTTATCGAAAGCCGACAATTTCTCACGTAGAAACATTTAAATGCGATGATCTGAGAATCGAATACTCATCGCAGGCTGCTGATGGTCAGATGAAAATCGAATACAGTCTGCCGGAATCCGAGGAAAACCATATCCCGCGTATATTAAATACGATCACACTTCGGTTACCGGAATCAGCAAAAGAGTAACGAGCCGGGGCCTTTTGGCCTGGCTTTTTGTATAGAATCTAAGAAAGAATTTATTGATGGAATACGTAGCGCACACAAAGGAAGGAACTACCGGAATACGATTATGACTATAGTGCATATAAAAAAAGAACTGACATTTTCCCTCTTTTCTGGATGTGGTTATGCAAATAGCATTTTGGCGAAAGCAGGGATAAAAATTATCTTATCGACAGGGTAGCTTTCGATATCGGTATTTGTATTCCTGTATCGTTGACGCCGATTACATTAATACCGCGGAATTTTGCACCGGCAGAAAAGAGCCGGCCTTTAAAAGTGATTTCTCTTCAGCGCTTACACATTTGGACGAGAAATTATCGTCTTTTCAGCCGGAAACAAAGCTGCAAAAGGGAAGATCGGAAATACAAAGGCAGGTTTATAAAAATGCAAAAGAAGCAGGAGAAATAAATCTGATCAATATGCCAACGGGATCCGGAAAAACGTTATGTAGCACAAAAGCCGCTATGGAGACTTTAATGCGTACCGGTAAGAAACGGATTATCTATATCATCCCATACAACAGCGTCATTGATCAGACCGCGGAAGTGTTCGAGGAAATATTCGGCGATGATGTGACGATTTTAAGACATCAGTCCACATATAGCGTGACAGAAGAGGAGGACGGATCATTAAAAGAAAATGCACTCGAAAACTGGAATGCGCCGTTTATTATCACAACGGCGGCACAGTTCTTTGATTCGGTATGCGGTAATAAAAAGAAATCTCTCCGGAAACTGCATAATATGGAAGACAGCATTCTCGTATTTGACGAAATATAAAAGCTCCCGGTGCCGCTCCTACAGCCATGCTTACAGGCAGTTGCTTTCCTATGTCATAACTGCGGAAGCATATCCTTTCTTTTATCTGTCGTTATGCCGGATATTCAGCTACTATTCGATGAATATGTGCAAACGGGGCTGGATATCAGGGATATGGTCCCGGATAAGTCATTATTTCCGGAATTTTATAATTGCCGCTATAAATATATTAAAATTGACAGCGGCAGCGATCTGATTCAATGTGCGAAAGGAAAGAAATCTCTTCTTATTATCACGAACGGGAAGAGAAGTGCACTGAAAATGTATTTTGAATACCTAAAACAGAAAAATACGCAGGTATATTATCTTTCTACATACCAGACGGCAAATGACAGACAAAAAGCCATGGAAGAGATCCGGGAAAAATTAAAAATCCCGGGAAAGAGCAAATCATTGTAATTTCCACGCCGATGATGGAAGCGGGAGCGGATCTTGACTTCGAAAGAATAAGCCGAGGATGTTTTTAAGATGATCGATGCCCCGGGGCAGTACAGTGTATTTATTCCGCAGGATAAAAACAGCGCTGAAATGTTGCAACAAATAAAAGAAGGGCAATTAAAAAATATCGACAAAATCTTCAAATATACGGCGCAGGTGACTTATACGGAGCTCAAAAAGATGTATGAGGAAGACGTTGTCGGGGAGTGCGACGGAATAGCGTATTTGAAAGATGTGACGCGTTATGATGCGAAAACGGGAATATTGACAGAAGACATCTGACATTTTCCTTTTGTTTTCTTTCATATTAATTTTACAAAAGACAAAAGGAGGAAAAATAACATGGCAGGAATTGTATTAAGAATTGATAAGAAACCATTCAGCGAAGAAATCGAGGGCGTATATGCTTTTTGTAGTGAATGTGACCCGGAAGGCGTTGGCGGAGGTCCTGGTGTACTTGGGCAAATACCGAAGTGTGACTATTGGGACAGAAGCAGCGATTTGGTTACCGAATTTGATGTTGAATCATTCGCAAAATATCATTGCTTTTGCCCGACATGCGGCAAAAAGATAAATTATTCGGCAAGAATCACGAAACAAAACTATTTAAAATAATTGGAGCTTAAAAAGCCAGACTCAATAGTCTGGCTTTTTTATAAAAAGAAGCCCCGCATTATGTGGGTTTATTTTTGTAAAAATTTCTGTGCAGAAATATCCAGAATCTGCCAATTCTGTCATATTAATTGTATCTAGGAGGAAAATCCCATGCAAAGACCACAGAAATTTTTCACATTTAATGTAATGGCAGAAGCAGATATGGCTTGTTTTACGGCACAGGAGTTTAAGACGGACCGGTTTTCTTATCCCGTTCCCACACCCGGCGCACTCGAAGGTATGTTGAAGCAGATCTTCTGGAAGCCGCCGATCGAGTACCGTGTACGTAAAATTGCTGTCTGCCGGAAACCCAAATATAGAAATATCAAAAGAAACGAAGTAAAAGAAAAAGCAAAATACGGGAATATCACTACCGGAATTTCTACACATGACACGAGAACACAACGTAACAGCTGTTATCTTGTGAATCCGAAATATATTATTCAGATAGATGTGATTCTTCATTCGAACAGAATCCAAAGAGATGAAGAAAACGGAGTATGTCTGCCAGTTAAGTACAAGGAGATCATTAAGCGCCGGTTTCAGAACCAGAATGAGTTCCGTGTTCCGTTTCTTGGCTGTCAGGAATGCATTGCCAATGTGGAATGGGTAGCTGACTTTGATAAAGCTGCGGAAGAGAACATGGAAAGTGAAATGAAAACTTCCGGAGAAATTGATTATGGTTTTATGAGAAGCCGGATGAAATTCAGAAACGGTGGCCGTCCGGTCAATGATGACTGGGATAATCCAGTATGGGATGAAACAGCAGACGCTACATTTTATCATGCCGTTATGAACAATGGTATCATTAATGTCGAGGAGGAAAGTTATGCTTAATAAAGGAATTGTCCAGGATCTTGTAGATTATTGCGAATATCTGGAAAAAAACGGAATGGTTCCGAAAAGAGGTTACGAATATAAGGAAGCACATTTCCTCATTCATCTGACGGAAAACGGAAATATTGTCTCAATAGAGTCACTTGGTAAAATTAGCTTTGATGAAAAATCCAAAAAAGAAAAGGAATTTTTTCCCAAATGCAAAACCACTTACGCAAACTCTGTAAACGGAACGATCCGTATTCCGGAGATACGTGCCGCATATCTGTTTGGACTGGATTATGACAACAACAAAAAGAGTATTGTGGTCAAACGAAATAAAAACGGGAAATCGGACCGGCATGAAAAATTGAAGGCAGTCACACTGGCGGCCATCGGGGATACTAATGATCCCGTAAAAGTAGATTCTCCTATTGTAAATGCCTACCGGAACTTTATAAAAAATTGGGATCCGGACAAATGGGAAGAAAACGAAGTTTTTCAGAAAACCGTTTCAGAAAAAGATGCTGTAAAATTGTTGAATTCCAATTTCATTTTCTGTTTAAACGACAACAAGGACGCATTACTTCAGAATGATCCGGTACTGCGAAAACGATGGGATGAAGTACTGTTTAATAAGCGGCTCCTTGAAAACTCCAATTACTCAGGATTCAGCACCCATGGGGAAGATACCCCGGTCCCGATAGCGAAAGTACATCATCAGGTTACCGGCGCATGGGGCGGAACAGGATCTACTTTTGCCTGCAACAACTTCCCTGCTGCAGAAAGTTATGGACTGCAGCAGGCAAATACCTGCGCTACCTCTGTCGATGATATGGAGAAATACACCCGTGCTTTGAATTATCTGGCTCACAGCGGACTAAAACATAATTTCAGTGAAGGCAACAGTACATATGTATTTTGGTCCATGGACGGAGGAGAAGCGGCTGAAAACATTTATTCAGAATTCCTTGGACAGAAATCAGAAGACGTCACGGCAGAAGAGAAGATCAGAAATATTCTCGCCTGCGCACATTTTGGAACGATTAATGAAGAAAAAGTTCGCAACATTCTTGGTGATCTCGCCGACAGTAATATTCGTGTCCTTGAAATCGATAACAGCACAAGCGGCAGAATCATTGTAAAAGGATATAACTGTTCTACATTGTTACAGATCATCGAGCATGTTGCAATGTTTCAGAGTTCCTTGCAGGTGACGGAAAAAAATAACATATATACCTATAAGCAGATACGGGATGTGCTATATCCGGAATCCGATAAGGGTACTAAAAACTTTCTTGAAAGAGAAGACATTGCTTTACAGGAGATTCGCCGGTCTGTTTTCTTTGAAGGATACGCTTCCGGGATCATGGCTCAGAAAGTGTTATCGAGATTATCCATGGAAAGAAAGTGTCTTACATCAAGATATTACGTTCAGTGTGGTATCTTAAAATCCAACCTTATGCGGTCCATTAAAAAAGAAAGCGAGCAAATTACAGAAATGGTAAATGAAGAAAATACTAACGCAGGATATCTGTGCGGCAGATTACTAGCTGTAATCGACAGCCTTCAGTATGTAACGGCTGCCGTCAAACCACAGAAGACGATGCTTACGACGAAGATAGCCGCGGTGTCCTTGAATCCGGCAGATGCTTTTGTTTCTATCCTAAATTATAAGGAATATTACCTTGCGAGAACGAACAATATTGCATTACGCATATATTACAACAAACTGATCAACGATATTCTCGGAAAATTCGAAAACGGGATCCCGAAACGGATGACTGACAGGGACCGGAGTTTCTTTTATATCGGGATTGCACAGCAGAAGGAAGATCTGTACGGCAGGAAAAAGACGGAAGAGCAGAGCACGGAAACGGCAGAATAGGAGAAGAATATGAAAATTGGATACAGAATAGGTGGATTATTTGAGGATTACAGTAAGGAAGAGGGAAATATTGGATTCGAAATCTTCTTTCCGCGCATCTACAATTCTTTTGCAGAAGCCGAGGATCATCAGGCTTGCCCTTCCGCAAAAATGTTAAAACTTGATAGCGGAGAAGTTGTCATTGTCCTTTATGACGGCGGAAAAGAAGTGGAAACTATCCATTGGGATAATTGGCAGAGATATAAGTGTTATCGCGTCAAGGAGTCGTGCAAGGATTCAGCCGTTTTAGATGCAGATGAGGATTTTGAGCCGTATTCGGAAAAATTCGAAAAGATTTTCGAATTGTACTGTGGAGGCATTCCCCGTGATAAGTGGAACATGCAATATCTGGCGTACTGTATTGCACCGGTAATTATCATGGATGAAGATAATCTGCTCGTGTTGAAAGAGGATAATCAGTAAAAATTTCTGTGCAGAAATATCTAAAATCCGTTGAATCGTTCATATTAATTATGAAACTAAAATCATTTGGCAAACAAAAGGAGAAAAATACATGAATTTCAAAAACATTCCCATTGACGCAAATTGTACCTATGATTTCGTAGTTCTTAATTCCTGTACCTACAGCAATCCCAACGGGGATCCCGACTTCGACAACCAGCCGAGATGCAATCCGGAGACTGGAAGAGGAGAGATCACAAGTGACTGTCTGAAAAGAAAGATCCGTGACCGTGTCAGCCAGCTTACCGAAATGGGCGCCGTCGATGCATCTGTCAACAACATCTTCATCCAGTCGGAAACCTGCCTGAATAATCTGATCAGCAACGCCATCAAGGAAAGTGGTCTTTCTGAAAAAGATATCAAAAAGGACGACGACGCAAATAAAGCTGTCAGATATATGCTGGACAAGTACTTCGACGTCCGCATGTTCGGAGCTGTCTTAAGTACCGGCGCCCTCAAAAATACCAATGCGCATATTACCGGAGCAGTTCAGATGAGCTATGGCGTCAGTGAAGATCCGGTATATATCCGGCAGACAAAATGCGTGAGAAACGCACATACAACCGAAGCAAGAAGTGAAAATGCCGGCGGAGAATTTGCCTCCAAGCCCGTGGTAGAATTCGGTCTGTATAAGGCATTTGGACGGTATATGGCCTGCCAGGGTAAGAAGAACGGAGTAAAAGATGCGGATCTCGCCCTGTTATTTGAAGCGATCTGTTCCATGTACGACAATGATCTGTCTGCCTGCAGAAACGGCATGTGTACAGAAAAGCTGGTTGTATTCAAACATAATAATGAGAGAGCTACCGGATCACTCAAGAAATATGCAGACCGAGTAAAAATCGAAAAAGTAAATAACGAAGATTATCCTCATTCCATAGATGATTATAAGATCAGCGTAAATATGAAAAATATGCCGGAAGATGTCGAAGTATTTGTTATCGATCTGTAAAAGGATTAAGGTGCGGATTGGAAGTGAACAGGAAATTACCGGGAGATCCGCACCTTAAATATAAAAAATCAGGTAAAATGTTATAATGTTATGTACGTAGTGAAGAAAGATTGTACAATATTTTGGGCTGGGTAGTGGTATTAGTCTATATATTGACGGCGCTCTCTATGCGGGAGTGTGAATTGTAATATCTAAAATAATAAATTAGCATTTTTGTTATTATGGCGTTCCCTATGCGGGGACGTGAATTGTAATAAGACAGGTAGCTACTATCTTCATGGCGTTCCCTATGCGGGGACGTGAATTGCAATGTCTTCGTTATTCAGCATAATTTTCGCCATCAAGATGCTCTATTGCTGGAATGACATAATTATTGATGTAAAATAATCAATTAAAAATCAATAAGTTGTTATCAGACAATATATAGACATTTGTTAATGCCGAGATACTATATATTGCTGCGCTCCTACCAAGGAGTGTGAATTGAAATATAATTAATATGTTAGAAAAAACAAAAAAAAGAGGCGCTCCTCGCAAAGGAGCGTGAATTGAAATAGCAAGAGCCTAGCATCTCGTGTGTTTAGTTTTTATCGCTCCTTTTGCGGGAGCGTGAATTGAAACCCACCAAAACATCTTTTGTTTTCTGCTCTGATCGTCACTCCTTATGCGGGAGTGTGAATTGAAATATGGCCGTGGCAACGTTAAGCTAGTCGCTCCTCACAAAGGGGCGTGAATTGAAAACATGCTGGAATATCTTTGGTAGCCTCAAGCTAAATCGCCTCTTTGAGGGGACATGAATTGAAAGCAACATACCAGTGCAAAAGAAGGAAATATGTCAAGCGCAATAGTTATGGCACTTATAATAGCGACAATCATCGTTACCGCATTTGGGCTAGTTGTTGAGGTTGTGAACTACTCGGCAATTGAATTGCCGAGTATCTGATGTGCGTTTCTTTCGAAACGTAGATTCAGGGTGCGTCCATGACACCACTACTGCTTAAACAGCTACTTTTAACAAGCCGCGAGCAAGAAATCCCCGACTTCTATAAGTGGTGGGATGAATTACGATTAACGCTGCGCTGCCCTTGACTTTGGAATTATCAAAAGGTATAATATATTATATCAGTCGTATATGTTGCGGAGGCCGTGTTTATTATGCAATTAGATACAAATAATCATTCGGTATTCATGCTGCATTATCATTTGATTATGTGTGTAAAGTATCGCAATAAAGTAATCAATGATATCATTTCCGAGCGCCTTAAGGAAATATTTGTGAAAATAGCTCCTGCTTACAATATCACGTTGGAAGAATGGAATCATGATACGGATCATGTTCATGTTTTGTTTCGTGGACAGCCAAATACCGAAATCAGCAAGTTTATCAATGCCTACAAATCAGCCAGCAGTCGGATCATTAAGAAAGAATTTCCAGAGATTCGGAAATCTCTCTGGAAGGAAATGTTCTGGTCGCAAAGTTTCTGTCTGCTAACCACTGGCGGCGCTACTGTAGACATCATCAAACAATATATTCAGTCTCAGGGTATGAAAAATGACAAATAAAGCTATCAAGTACCGAATCTATCCCACAACTGAACAACGCGTCCTGTTTGCTAAAACCTTTGGATGCTGCCGGAAGGTTTATAACCTCATGCTGTCTGATAAGATCGGGGGCTATAAGGCTGCCGGTAAATTTCCTGCCGTCACTCCTGCCAAATACAAGAAGGATTATCCGTACCTCAGGGAAGTGGATAGTCTTGCGCTTGCTAACAAACAGCTAGACCTGCAGGCCGCATTCCGCAATTGCTTCAGTAAGTCGCACAAGAAGAATACTGGTTTTCCTAAGTTCAAGTCCGCAAAACGCAGCCGCAGGTCTTATACCACCAACAATCAGAAGGGTACTGTCGCTATCGTGGACGGTGGTTTTATCAGGCTGCCTAAGACCGGTAAAGTAAAAGTTGTCATCCATCGTATGCCCGGAGACGACTGGAACATCAAATCTGCCACGGTATCCCAGGAATCCGACGGGAAGTATTATGTCTCTGTCCTGTTCGAATTCGAAACTCCCGTAAATACTTATACTGCTGATAAAACCAACGCCATCGGACTGGATTATGCCTCTGATGGGTTGTACGTGGACAGCATTGGCAACATTGGTATGAATCATAAATATTACCGCGAGAGCCACAGGAAGCTCGCCAGGGCGCAGCGCCGGCTGTCACGCATGCAGGGCTCCCATAAGAATGAAGTGAGATCCAATAATTACAGGAAGCAGCTCCGCAAGGTGAACAGGATCCACAGGCATATTGTCAATCAGCGTCTGGATAACCTGCATAAGATTTCTACCGGGATAGCCAACCGGTATGATGTCGTATGTGTGGAGTCCTTAAATATGCGTGCCATGGCAAACAAAGGTTTCGGGAACGGTAAAGCTACCCTAGATAACGGATATGGCATGTTTCTATCCATGCTCGAATACAAGCTTGCCGACAGAAACAAGTATCTCATCAAGGTCGATAAATGGTTTCCGTCATCCCAGATCTGTCACTGCTGCGGTTCCCTGCATCCGGAAATGAAGAAGCTTTCGATTCGTACCATGAAATGCGACTGTGGCATGACAATGGGCAGGGACAGAAATGCCGCCATCAACATACTGCAGGAAGGCCTGCGGACACTGACAGCGGCAGCATAAATATTCATAGTAGGGATGGAATAGCCCGAACTCATACGCCTGTGGACATTGTGTAAGACGTTGATTGCGTATATCGTGATCCATGCAGCGGTGGTCAAATCAGGAAGCTCCGACTTCTATAAGTCAGGGTAGTTCACTACATACGGTATTTTGATATTTGAAGGATCCGGAATGAGAGCCGGGTCCTTTTCCTGTAAATAGAGTCTTAGGATATTATAGGCTCCCACACAGTCGGCGTTTCAGTTATGATCGCCATCCTGGTACAGACCGCGATGGCGTCGGTTGGATTTTACGGCATACTGTTTTGAGACCTCCGGCTGCAGTGGGCTTACCTGACTGGAATAACTTTCTTTCTGTTTAATAAGGGTGATCCCTTTCATAGAAAGTTTATATTCCAGCAGCTGATAGATCTTACGGTAAGGCAGGGTGTGCAGCTTCTGGTTAGTGACGCTGCCAAAATCCTTATCCTTGCGAATATTCGTAATGTCCCCGATAACAACAGTATGGATATCCTGCACTTCGCAGTATGATACAATTGCTCTTGTGACCTTATGTAAATAATCGCGGACAGAATCCTTTTTTGATCTCTGAAGGTCAGAGATGTGCTTTGAAGACTTCGGATATTTGACACCATTGCGGCTTTGCTGCAACGACCACTGTGACTGCACGCGGGAAATTTCTTTATCGAACTTACGGCAGATGGAAAGATATCTGCGCCCTACAATGAAGGTCTCCCTGATGGCAGAATCATAGCAGGTCAGAAGATTATGGATACCGGGATCGATGGAAAGATATCGCTCGTTATCAGACATACATGCAGTATCCGGGATCTCATATATTATGATAACTTCGCATCTGTCTTTGACGGGAGGATATATGACGATCTGCTTAATAGAATCAATGTTCTTAAAAATGCTGTTTTTAAGAAAAAGATAGTTGTCATTGATATTGTAAGCGGAACGTAAATATTCTTTCATCTGATTTGCAATGGACAGACGTATAGTATCTGATCCGAACTCGTGGACGATTCCCATTTGCTGCAGAATAACAGACATCGGCTTCTGCTTGAAGCGGGGCGGTCTGGGATTAAGTTGTCATAGTGTATTAAAA
>ERZ1034952.1023-NODE-1023-length-24238-cov-30.933135_pt1 | contig 24238 bp, 27 predicted proteins | sample MGYA00520625_ERZ1034952 | MGnify/ENA primary metagenome ERZ1034952 (study PRJEB33766, sample SAMN09781773) | gut metagenome | biome: gut microbiome | host: Homo sapiens | place: Madagascar | study: EMG produced TPA metagenomics assembly of the PRJNA485056 data... | reverse complement strand
CAGTCTATCCAGAAAATACACCAGTATGGTAGTGATTTTCTGGAGAAATACCAATCTGTAAATTTCCTGAAATTCTTCATAGTTTTCTATCTTACTATTTCTTTAAATGTGGTAAATATAATCTTGAAATATTCTCCAAGTGTCTGATTTTGTATATATACCATATTAAGTTTAATTTTGTTGGGCATAATCAAATTTACATAAGCTTCATCAGGTGTTTTTGATTCTCCCAAAATTTTATTCTCATCCACGTATTTTATGGACGCCCAATCTGTAATGCCTGGTCTTACATGTAGAACCTGTTTTTGTTCTTCTGTATAGAGGTCTGTATATTTTTTTACCTCTGGTCTTGGGCCAACTAAACTCATGTCACCGATAAACACGTTCCAAAGTTGAGGAAGTTCGTCCAATTTATATTTTCGAAGGATAAATCCGGTTTTGGTTATACGGTTGTCCTTTTCTCCTATAGTGATTAGCCCCTTTTTATCAGAACCAATTCTCATAGATCTGAATTTATAGAGTTTGAATGGCTTGCCGTTTTTGCCAATTCTCTCTTGTGAGTAAAATCCTCCTCCCTTGCTCTCTATCCTAATGAGAAGATAGAGAACAATAAAGAGAGGTGACAATATTGCTAATCCCATAATTGAGAATATTAAATCGAAGAATCGAATCATAATTATGATCATCCTATATTTATTATTTACTTTGTTTTTTTCATAATAGTGTCGTATGCCTTGATGACAGTTTCTGCTACAAATATAACTTCCTCTTCGGAGAGTTGAGGATATACTGGCAATGAAATCTCGTGGGCAAAATTCTTATATGCTTGTGGATAGTTCTTGATGTCATATCCCATACCTTTGAAAAGTGTGAGCATTGGCATTGGTATAAAGTGAACATTGACAGCTACTTCATTTTTTGAGATCTCTTGAATGATGGCATCTCGTTGTCCTTCTGTGATACCTTTAATCCGCAAGGCATATACATGGTACGAACTCTCCTTTATGTCAGATGTTGCAGGAGGCGTTATTGCCCAATCTGAATTAGCAAAAGCCTTGGCATAAGTATTGAATACTCTTTTTCTTTCTTTGAGTAGATTCTCGTATTGACGTATTTGAGCCAAACCAATAGCAGCATTAACATCTGCCATATTGATCTTCATGCCTTGTCCAACAATATCATATCTCCAACCGCCAGCTTTTGTTTTCGTGAAAGCATCTTTCGTTTGGCAGTTGAGAGTTCTCAGGCGAAGTTCTTTGTAAAGTTCTTCGTTGTTGAATGGTTCTGGCAAGTTAAGGCAGATAGCTCCACCTTCTGCTGTTGTTACATTCTTTACTGCATGCAAAGAGAAAATAGCAACATCTGTTTCTGAACCTGTGCGCTTATTGCCATAATGTGCACCAATAGAGTGGGCGGAATCACTCAAGACGAGAATTCTGCCTAATTTCTCTTGTACTTCAGAAGTAGCATGGAATAAAGTTTTTATCTTTTCTGATGTTACCAATTCCATAATTGCATCATAATCACAAGGAAAACCTGCAATGTCAACAGGAATAATAGCCTTGGTTTTTTCAGTAATGGCATTTTTTATTCCTTCAACGGAAATGTTGAAATCTTCTGTAGAGTCAACCATAATCGGTTTACCTCCAGCCCATAATACGGCCATGGCTGTAGCAGAATAGGTATATGCAGGAACAATGACTTCATCTCCTGGTTGCAGTCCCAGCCATCGGAGCATGAGGATGGCACCTGAGGTCCACGAATTAATGCATAGAACATTTTTTACGCCAGATATCTTACCTATTTCTTCTTCTAATGCTTTTACTTTTGGACCCGTAGTAATCCATCCCGATTTGAGTGAATCTACAACTTCGTTTATGACGTTGTCATCAATATATGGAGGTGAAAATGAAATTCTCATATTTATAAAATTTGACGTTTATCTTTTATTATTAAAACGCATTCAGAAGATGTTTTATTGTGTTAGTAACTTAAAATGTTTACTATTTTATTAAAAACCGTTAGTAGTTATGAATTTTTCTTCCTTTTGTAAGTCCGAATATTGTTCCTATTCCGTAAGAAACGTGTACACAGAAAAAAAGGATGAATAACGGCAACGTGCATTTTTTATTTCTTGTAGTTTCTGTTATTGCAGCAACAGCAGCTGCAATAAAATATACAGCAAGTCCTCCTTCCAAAAGATAACAGAAAGGGTTCCATAAAAGGGAGAGGATTATGCCTATAAATATACAAACAACAAAGAGTAATGGGATAAGATGTCTTATTCCTATAGCTTCTTTGTCGATGTAATACAAGTAACCGATAGATTCGCCGTTCGCATACATCTGTTTGCATGATGCTTTTAATGTAGGGCGAGCGTAATAACTACTTATGATATCAGGATTGAAATAAACCTGAAATCCTGCTTTCCTTATGCGAGAATTGTACTCATTATCTTCACCTCTTGGTAAGTCTTCTCTCATGCCGCCTATTTCCTCTATGATTCTCCTCGGAAATGCTCCGAAAGGTACAGAGTCAGTGTTGTGAGCTTCGTTACTTACTCGGAAAGCTGCACCACCAATGCCAAAACGTGAATGATTCAGAATGGCGTTGGTTTGAGCCCATACGGATTGGTTGAATGGTAAAATGTTACATCTGCCACCAACATTGCCGCGTTTCTTATCATCCTTTAGATTTTTTATACAAAGGGAGATATATTCTGAATTATATTCAGCATGAGCATCTAATCTTATTATGTATGGTGCAGTAGAATTTTTGATTCCTATATTGAATGCTACTGATTGAATTTTTTTCTTGTTTTCTATGAATCGTATATTCTGATGTGATTTTTGATATTCGGCAACAATATCTTTTGTATTATCGTTACTACCTCCATCTATTATCATTACATCCATTTTTTCAAATTCATATGTTTGCTTAATAATTGAATTCAAACAACGAGAAATGAAACGTTCCTCGTTGAGAGTAGGTATGACTATTGCAACTTCGTAATTCATTCTAAATATGTTTTTAATTTTGAAAATAAGTGTTCTGTATGGCTTAAGTTTATCAGTCTTTAGAGAAAATGCCTTTAAACATCTGTTTTATCGCCAATATGGGGGTTAGATTCTTGCTATAGATGCTATATTTTGTCACAGCAGTATATAATGCATAAACCATTGCCAAATGTGTGCCAAGAATGCGTTTTATGGCCCATCCGTGCCAGAAAAAATATTTACTGTCATAACCAGAGAACCATTGTGATTCGGAGCCAGTCTGTAGTGTGGCTATTGTTTTTGGTACAAAAGTAAGACGCAGTCCTTTATGCAGACAGGTGAACAAGAACTTACACTCTTCTCCTGCTCCATGTCCAGTTCCTGAGCCCATTTCTTCATCAAAAAAGATATTGTTTTCTACAATCTTAGCACGCCTAAAGGCAATCTGATAGCTGGCCGTTCGCATAGCTTGAATGTAACCGACATTTTTTGTATGAGAAGGATATTTTGTTTCCCAATTGTTGAGCTTAAAAATTAAGACGTCGCTTTGGGAATTCTCTCTAAAAGCTTTCTCTATAATCTTATCAACGCCATCCACAAATACCTCATCGTCGTCAGAGATGAGGCAATAGTCGCATGAAGCAGAGTGCAAAGCCATGTTTCTGCTTCGTGAAAGTCCGCGTTTGGACGAGTCTATCCAGTTAATCATGCTAGTTTCTTCGTTACAATAAAACTCAAATATTCGCTTATCATCTTTGTCGCATTGATTCACTATCGTAGCATTACACTTTATATTCGACCGTTTTATTATATCAGCTGTCTGATGCATGCATGACAATAATATTTCCAATTTATCTTTCATACGCTAAATTTTTGTTTGTAGTATAAACGGCTATAATTTTTATTTATTGTCTTTATCTATTAACGAAAATAATAAAATGCCTTTTTGTAGCTATTTGGTCTGTTTACTATTCTGCTGTTTCTCTTTAACATACAATTTTAGTCCTTCAAGTATATTAAGGAGAGTTTTATCTTTCTTGCCAAACATGATGCGTAGACGTTCTCTAAAGATTTGTAAATTAATACAGCGCAGTCGATTTTTAAGCGTTATACGTTCATCATAACCTTTCTTTTTATTTTGTAGTACAGCCACATCAATAAGCGTCTTTTCATATCTTAAGTCTGGCTGACGTTCTTTTGTGAGGTGTAGGTATCTTAAACTCTTGTCATACATCATCTTACAATCTTTGAAACGATGCATTAGACGATAATGAATATCATCTTCCTCGCCATAGAGGAACACGCTTTCATCAAATAGCCCGACAGCTTTAAACATTGCTTTGTTTATAAAGAAACACGATCCTGAAAAATGCATATATTTTGCTATGTAAATATCAAGACGTGTACACAAGGCAGAGAGAATGGTCGAGAGATAACCATTCATCATATAGGTACATGTAAATGAGTTTGTGCTTTGGACTTCAAGGGTTAGCCACTGTTTCATACCAAGCATGCACATGCTCTTGTCTTTTGAAAAGAGGTCTATGGCTCTTTTAAATATTGGACACACAAGCCTCACGTCTGGATTCATGATAAGAACTACTGGTGCAGAGCATTGTCTTATACCAACGTTATTTCCTTGACCGTATCCACCATTACAGTTGTTCTTTATTAGTACAACATCTTTTCCCCACAATGTCTTAAGTTTATTAAACATTGTGTCGCAACCTGTGCTATTATTATCTACAATAACTAGTTCAATTTCCACCAACGGAATGTCGGAATTCTCTATGATTGAAGTAATGCAATCATATATGTCCTTCTCAGAGTTGTAGGTTACAATTATTATTGAGACTTTTTTCATTTGTTCGTTCTTTTATCATTGTTAATAATTCCGATTGTCAGAGGTTGACAATTTCTTTGTATAAACTTCAATTATGCCTTGTGCGATGGCATTCCATGAGTATTTGCCTTCTGAATAGTCGTGCTCAATATTTTCTGTCATTGCTTTTATTTTTTGGGGATTTCCTATTAACGTATCTATTGCAGTAACCAAGGCTGCGGCATCTCTTGGAGGAACGATTGTACCATATTGTCCATTCTTAACCATGGTAGGTAGAGCACCTACATTGGTAGCAATAATAGGCTTGTTCAAAGCAAACGCAGACATAATAACACCACTTTGTGTAGCATCGACATAAGGACATACCACAAATAAGGAACTGCGTATCAGTCCAACAAGTTCGGTATCGTCAAGATATCGGTTGAGAAGAACTAGATGACCATTATTATAGATGGCATATTGGTTTAAGTCAAAATAGATCTTGCCTTTACCTGCAACTACCAACTTCATATCGGGATATTTCTTGCAAATCTCATCCATTGCTTCGCACAGATATTCAATGCCCTTATGCGAACTAATTCCACCATAGAATAAGATATAGTTACTTACATCTGGCTTTTGTGGCTTAATATTTCGCAAGTTTGTATATGCGCTAAGATGCGATAAAGCCACACATTTTGCCCCCATATGGTAGGTTTTAATAAATTCTTCTTTCTGTGTCTCGTTCAACAAAATAAAATCGTCAAGTAGCTGGAAACACACATTGCGATGAAAACGATTGAGCCATGTGTCCTCGCTTGAATGAGGCAGGGGGTCATGCATGGTTATGACGATACGCTTACGCAAAAGGTATGTGAAGAACTCACCATAACGTGGCGGCCAAGTGAGATGGACTATGTTAATCTTCTGATGTAAAATGAAACACACCATTCTGAATATGGCAAAGAGGTTGCTAATCGACCAGTCGTGCTTGCCTGGAAGGTTTACTATATATGTCTTCGATAAATCTATGTCGTTAGCCAAATATGCAAGTTCAGGAAAATCGGAAGCAGGATAAACCCCACCTCTTTTATTCAGCGATTCAATCTTTATAAGGGTGAGTCGCTTAGTCGATTCGGATACTTTAAGAAAATAAAACAAATTTATTTTCTTCTGCAATTCGCCAATTAGAGGAATGTCACAATCGGCAAAATGTGGAGTTGAGATATATGCCACTTTCATGTTGCTTTCTTTTGATTATTTAAGCGGCCTACAAAGAGCCTCCTATGGATTTTAAAATTGTTGTCATCATTTCATTATATTTGCAGAGATAACTTTTAGCAAAAGTTATGCATTTAGCTTTGTCAAACGTTTGTATTTTTTTTAATACATAGTCTGGGCTTGGCGTGCGACGAAACAGTGAATTGCTCGCTATTCGATTGTCGAGCAGGTCGGCAACTTTTAATATGTGACGGATTTTGCTTGTTGAAGAGTCACAAAACAAGCCGTTTGCATGTCTCGTTCCATAATTGTCAAAGCTAAAGAAAGGCACAGCGTTGTGAATGCACACAACGATAGGATGCATGTTGTTGCCAATGTAACCACAAGAATACTTGAGTAGAGCGTACCAGTCGATAGGGTTAAGCGGGAGGACAATCTCCTTTTCTACCTCTCCTGCAGATCGGCTTGTCGAGAAAGGTAACGATACACACTGTATGCCATTACGTTTTGCTATATTTTGAAGTTTGTTTAACCATGTTTGAGAGACGTTAGATCGCTTCTCGTTTTTGAAACTTATGAGTATATACTTGTCTGAAAGACCATATTTTTTCATCAGTTCCTCTTTAGAAGGCACTAATAATGCTGCGTTCTGATTGAATGCAAATACAGGGTCTGGTGTGACAGGTGGACAACATTGACCTTCGGTAATAACAGAGAACATCTTTTGTGTGTCCACATCACGCACTGATACATAGCTATATGCCATGATACGCTCTTTCATTTGTTTACGAAGATTTTTTGAAATGTATTTGTATTTTGAATCTTGGCTTGCCGCCGACATTAATGCAATAGGTACAGGCTTGTCAAGATAGTCGGTCCATATGCCCCAAAATGGGTTGGGGAACACCACGTCGGAGGTCACAGAATTAATGGCTACAATATTACGACATGGGAAAACGATACGCTCAAACAGCGGATGGTGCTGTGCCACGGCATCACTACCTATTATAACTGCCTCTATGTGTTCTGTGGAAATAATGTTTGCTACATCTTTTATTGTATGACACAAACAGGTCTCTTTCCACAATTTGAGGCGCAGCTTTTTCTGGTTCTCAATTTGTGAAATCGGTGTATTTTGGGTATAATATTCTTCCAAGTCTTTAGCCACCCAATTTATAACTACTGGCTCGTGTCCATGATTCTTTAGAAACATGTATGTGGAAAGAAGCTGTAACATCGCTCCAAAATTACACACTGAGTGGTATGCAAGCAAGCCTATTTTCATTTTTTCATTTTGTTTAAAGTTTTACTCTATAATGAAATAACGACACAATGTATACTTTATTATTTATATAGTCCTAAATCATAGATTTTTTTATATTCAAAGCCGTTGTTCATGAGTAATACTCCCTTGGTTCCTCCTGTCCTGCCTCCAATGAAACAGCAGCAACGGGTAAGCAGATATATGGCTGCATAATAATCTAAGGCATCTTTTATGGGATTGCGTTCCTTATCTTTCTCCTTGATTTGAGCGAGTAGTTGGTCAGATAGCATGTCTTTGCTGCTGTACCTACGCTGATCGAGAAATAACAATTTATTGCCAAATTCCGCTTTTAATACATCGAGTATGTCTTTATCTTCTGTTGCTACAAACACATAATTGCATTGTTTCTCCTTCATTACTTCTTTTGCATCCGTTATAATTTTTTTTACTTCAGGTTGAATAGGATGATTCTTTGGCTTTGCCACCACATAGTCGGTGCCACGGCATAAGATGCCAAGTACACGTCCTTTATCTTTAAAAAGTTGTTTCTCTTTGCTTCGAATGTAATCTAACGTCTTATTGTTGGGATGAATAAACGTCTTAAAAATATTACGGAAATACGCGATTCTCTCCGGGTTGTCATAAAACTCTGTTTGTCCCATGAGATATTTCTTTGCTGGTGCTGGAGTCATGCGGTTGATTATTACGTTTTTACTATTCTCTATATCTTTCAATCCATACCCCGCTGGTTGTTCAAAGAATATCTCCCAAACATTTTTGCTCTCATTTTTTAATGAGTATTGGGTGATGTAGTTTTTCAAGTCGACAACAGGAATGTATCCGTGATCCAAAGCATAGGCTATATGCATGCACACTTTGTTCACAATCCAAAACAGTCCGCCACCCTCATCGTTCCAACCTATCACATAGAAGGTCTTGTCTGCATTTTTACTTCCAAGACATACCTTGCGCTGACGTCCTTTAAAAATAAGGTACTTACGGTAAATCCAATCGGAACAAGGGATATACTCAAATAATTTAATCATTAACTTCTTCATACAAAAATATAATTTAAAGTACCAATAGCTATGCTTCCTAATTTTAAGCATTGGCGTTTTTACTATTAACGGCTTAAAAGCATTTTTATTTTATACAAATCTTTCCAACCTACAAGCAAAGAACGCATTTGTATGATAAACATGTATCGGTATGTAGGAATGAAAAGATGTATGAAAAAACCTGCAGCAAATTGTGTAGCTACGGCTACAAAGGCAACTCCACACACACCAAAGCGTGTTATGACAAGAAGGTTTAGTACCACACATATTATACAGCCACTAAGACTACGCAATACAAAATATTTTTGTTTCTCCTCTATAATCAAAATTTGCCCCGAAACGATATTAAGAGCTACGCCTATTATCTTAAATGATAAAATCTGTAAGATAGCAATAGAGGCAGCATATTTTAAACCAAAGGTCCATAATACAATGTATTGGGAACATAAGGATGTAAAGATGGCACATAATACGCACGACCACACAGTGACGTTCATAAACATTTGTGACTTTTTACGATACGAGTCGAGATTGTATTTTCGCTCCTTAACGAGCAGCGGACTGACAGTTTGTATGAGAATTGTAGGCACATAAAGTAATACTTCAACAAACTTAGATGCTACAGAGAAATAGCCTACAGATGTCTTGTCAATCATATTGCCAATCATGATTTGGTCAATCTGTAAGAATACTGTTGCCGCTACTCCTGACAGCAGTAATGGAAACGATTGGCGTAAGAGATAGCGTGCCCAAACTTTGTCAAAATGCCAAGAACGTATGGTGCCAACCTTTTTCTTATAGACGTAGCAATAGCCTTGTGCCAAGATGCAGGCATCAAATACCAATGAGATGACAAACCATAAAAGAGAAGCATGTACAAGTAACAATACAATCTTAATTGTCCCTGATAGTAATGTGCGGAAGATTCCTACCTTTACTATATATTCGTTCTGAATGAGCGAGGTAAAATAGTTGCGAATCACATCAAATGGTGTGAGTATGACAGTTATAGCATATATCATTATAATGCCATAGGTGTAAAGGTCTGTCTCATTGATATAAGCTACCACCGAAATGATGCCTATGGTGACGAAAGAGAGTAAAAGACGTAGTACAAACACGGTCCCCAAAATGGTGTCTTTCTGTTCATTCGCCTTCGCCTCTTCTCTTATTTCAATATTCTCAAAGCCAAAGGTGGCTATCACGAGAAATAAGGTAACGAAACTGACGGCATAGTTCATTATACCATATTGAGTTGGACCAAGGTATCGAGCCACTAAAATACCAACCAATAACGCACTTACTAGACCTGTCATTTTACCAACTAGTGCCCAGAATACATTCGATATTATACGTTTGCTTACTTTATTCTCACTCATTTTCTTCTTCTTTTTCTGTAAGTTGTCTTTTTTCTCTATTGTAACGTCCTTCAAAATAAGCTATGCAAAGCACAATGACGTTAAACCAATAATAAATTGCGATATGCGAAATCATGGTTAGTACAATAATCAGAGCTCCAAGAACAGACATTGCAGGAGCATATTCTTTCTTTGTCCTGAGACACTCGAAAATGTCTTTAAACAGAAGGCACAATGAGATTATATATAGTAACATTCCTATCAATCCGAAATCGAACCATGCTTCTAAATAGTCGTTATGAGCAGAAAGTACATAACGTGAATTGTGTACCACGGTGTTGAATCCGTTTCCAACAAAATAGGTGAAAATCCCCTGGTCGGTTATAAGTCGCCATGCTTCGGCCCACACGTCCGTGCGACCACTTCCATTGTCTTCTTGTATAGATTCAAAGCGTTCAAATATATTGTTGTCGCCCATTGTTCCAATGTAAGCAAAGATGGCAATAAACGCTGTGAGTACGCAGAATCCGATTATCGTTTTTTTGAATTTGCCTTGCTTTGATACCAATTGATTGGTTATGATATATGCTATCATTGCAAGTGCAAGAGCAAGTACACCTCCTCGTTTTACGGAAGAAAATACAGCTAGGCTGACGATAATAGTCAAACATGTTTTTCCAATTTTCGATGGATAAACCAAAACTAAAGGTAACATGTATAATGAGTAGTAAGATGACCCCAAATGTACATTCATAAGAATGTTGTCCACATCGTAAAAACTGTAATAAGTTAACAGAAATAATGCGGTGATGACAAGAAATATTGCTTTTAACCATTTGCTATCGCCTTTATGCAAGACAAAATAATAGGTTGTGTTAAGAATCAGTATGGGGTATGCTGCCCAAAATAGGCTGTTTATATATGACGATACGCCTTCCACACCAACAGGATTAATGGCTGTTACCATCAGTACCCATGTCATGTAAATATTTAAAAATAGGATAGTCTTTGACGGTATCTCTATAAGATAGTCTTTTGTGAAGGGACGCAGTACAAAAACACTCCACACCATAAAGGCAAAAGCTATTATAAAATTGGTATATGCTATGCCGCCACTTGATTCCTGCTCAAACATAACAGCACATGCACTCAATGCAAAAGCAATGAGTGCCATGTAATAATATGCTGTGATAATTTTTTCTTTTGACAACAACATTATTTTTTACCTAAAATATAGCCTTTTAAAGCATAAGTCAAATCACCAATAAATACAAGCATTGTTATTGCAAGAACGAAAATCATCCGCCGAGGTTTTGCTGGCTTAATAGGTACGCTAGCACCTTGCAACGTTGTGAAAGCAGGGGTACGCTCGCGGAGTTTTGCTTCAGCAGCTTGTAACTGGGTAACCATTGCTGTATATGCATTAAACTTTAGCTGCATGTCGTTTTCAAGATCAGCCTGTTTGGAACGCACGCTTTCTAGAACAATATCCATGTTTGCATCAGAATAACTGCCATACAGTTGGCGAGCTTTTTCATAGTCAGCTTTTGTCTTTGCTGTCAGCGCCTTGTAGTATTCTACATCATGACGTGCTTTTTGCGTGCGATAATTGGTGATAAATACTTGAAGCTTAGAAGAAACTGAGTCTGCTAAGCTCTTGCTTATTAATGGATCTTGCGCTTCTGTGTGTATAGTTATAACACCGGTTTTTTTGTCAACCATCAGACCTATTAAATTTCTTGTTTCACCAACGATGTCGTCTTCTTCTTTGGATAGCCTATAAGGATTCTCAAGTTCTTCCGTGCGATTTACACGTTTTATATTTGCTTTCTTTGATTTGAAAACACGCTTCACTGCTCCTATGGCTTTTGTCCACCACGCATGTTTCTGATGCTTCTTAAGATATTCGTAATAAGAACATTTTATAGCACCATCCTGAGTTTTTACTTGTATCTTTAGCAGACTGGCTACGAAACCATTGTCATTAAGCAATTCTGGATAAAGAAGCGGTGAAATAGCATCAGATCCACCCATTTGAGTAAGGTCAATACCAAAACTTGAGGCTAACGAACCTACACCTCCCATATCTATCGAATTCTCTGCTTCTGGTACAAGCATGGCACTTGCTGTATAGGAACGTGGTACGCAAATTATTATGAGCGTAGAAAATACGATTGCTATAGGAATAGAAATGAGAAACAATTTCTTCTTTTCAAGCACAGTCCTCAGTATTTCCGATACATTTATATAACCATCTTTCTTTTCCATATCTTTTTTGTCTGTTTTGAATTGGTATTTTGTCTGTAATGTTTAAACAATATTTTCATACCAACATATAATAATATGTTATCTATTAATTCTTTATCCCAACTTCCAACTCTCAACTCTTCTTGTCTTGCTTATAGGGGGCAGGATGTTGAGAATACCATTTTCAACCTCTTTGTTGGGAAAGCCTAACTGGTAGTTCTTGAATCGTTCGTCGTAACTCTTTATAGTTAGGTAACCGCTCTGGTATATGACCGGAATAGGATTGGTATCCACATTGTTCATCATATTGGCCTTTACTTGTGCCTTGCTGAGGTCTGTAATGAAATAGTCATGCTTCTTCAGAATGTCTATGAGGAATGTGTGAGTATTTGCCTTAAACCAGTAATCATCGTAGCGTGAATTTGCTAACGTGTTCAGTACACTGAAAGGATTGTATATTTCTTCAGAATTTTCTTCGAAGTGATAGCCAGAACAACGCATTCTTAACTTATCGATGGTTTCTGTCTCGTTGTCTTCATTTGCAGACGCTAATTCGCCGATACCTTCCTTGAAATTCGTAAGCAGTTCCTTCTCTGTCATTCCGCAGATGCTAATATAGCGGTGGTCCATCGAGATATCCGTCAGGTTGTTGAGGTCACTGAACACGCTAACCTTGCCAAACTTGGTTACACCTGTGAGGAATGCAAACTTGATATACCGGTCTTGTGTCTTCAATACCGAATAGAATGCTTTCAGCTGTGCACGGTGTTCAGCCTGTAACTCTGGGTCGCGCAAGGTCTGAAGTATAGGCTTGTCGTATTCATCTATAAGAATTACAACACCACATCCTTCTTTCTCTGCAGCTCGTGCTATCACACCCTTGAAACGAAGGGCAAGTGTGGCTTCTGACTCACGGGTTCCATATTTGCATTCCCAAGTTGTGAGGTAGTCATTAAGAACTGTGTACAGACTGTCTTTCTCTCGAAAGTAGGCTGTGTTGAGATCAATATGGAAGATAGGATATTTCTTCCATTCTGTCTCCAAGTCATATATTGCTAAGCCCTCGAAGAGTTCCTTCTTACCCTGGAAGTATGCTTCCAACGTAGACAGAAAAAGGCTCTTTCCGAATCGGCGTGGACGACTCAGAAAGTAATATTTGCCCTCATCTGCGAGCTTGTATACGAAGTTTGTCTTATCAACGTATGCATAACCATTACGTTGCAAGTCTTCGAAATCTTGTATTCCTATAGGATATTTCATAGAATGACTCCTTTCTTATAGGTGTTTGATTATTCTTTACTTACTCATATTAGCAATCGTAGCAATCATAGCGGCGATGCTGCTCATGCTGGTTCCCATACTCATCATTTCTGCGGTACTCATCTTGCGCTTCAGCTTGGCTGGGACGACAATCTCACTGCCTGGCTGCACTTTGGCACCATGAGAGAGCTTGGCTACCTTGCCATTCATATAGATGATGTATGCCTTGCTCTTTAATGCATCTGAGGCAAAACCACCTGCCTGATCGATGTAGTAGCTTGGCTTCTTGCCCTTTTCGTAGGCTACCGTATTAGCAAACATTACGGCACCATTGATCTTTACCGTACCATTGTACTGAGGAATGACCAGACGGTCGCCCTCTCGCAGGATGATGTCGGCATCGCTGCCTGGGTTCGCCAGTGCCTCAGGAAGATCGATACCTACCGGATACTCGCTAGGTACATTGAACTTCTCTATGTTGGTGCGCTCTACATCCTTAGAGTTCTGCAAGATGGCACTGGCATTGTTGCTGCTGGAGGCTAGCTGCAGAAGATTTTTCTGCAGCTCTTCGCGCTGCATCTTCAATACTGCCTCCATGCGCTGCTTCTCTTGTTCGTTGGCTTTGCGGATGATGCGGGCGCCCTTGAGGTATGCCTGGTCGGTAGCTCCACCTGCCTTCTTGAAAAGTTCACTCAGGCGGGCGTTGCGATGGTCTAATGTATAGAGACCGGCAAACATCACTTCACCGGTAATTGATACGTTCTGCTGCTCTACATACGCCGGACTCTGACGAATCATTACTTCATCAAATGGCATCAGCTTGAAGCCTGGAGTGCCGTCGATAACGAAGCCGTCTTTAAGAGATAGGGTGTAGGTCTTGGCGATAACGCTGTCTGGACGTAAAGCCTTGGCATCCATTACTCTACGGCTTACCATTACATTAACGGTTGAAGCCTTGTCGGTTAAGCCGCCTGCCTGAAGAACGAAGTCTTCGAGGGTCTCATTGTCGGCATATTGGTAAACTCCTGGATACTGCACTTCGCCACGGATGGTGAGGGTGCGCTCTACAATCTTTTCCTGTCGGGTAGGAATGAAGAGGACATCGTTCTCCTTCAATGGGATATCTGGAGTCTTGCCGTTCATGATGCCGGCGATGTCTACACTTATTACTTCGAGCGAGCGGTCAGACTTCATGCGATGCATTACGGCACGGTTAGTGAATGCCTCCTCAGTCAATCCTTCGGCATGCTCTACAAGAGTGCGTACGCTGTTGATTTCTTCGCCGAGATTGTACATGCCCGGACGGAATACGGCTCCTTTCACCTCTACGGTGTTGGCGTAGCGTGGCAGGATGCTGTCTACGCTGATAGAGTCGCCGTCATCGATGCGGAAACTTGAGAAGTCGAACTCCCCAACATTATATACGGCATGTTCTCTGCCTGTCTTGCGGTTCAGTCTTACTGATTTCTTGTAGGCATCGCCTGTAAAACCGCCGGAATACTTCAGAAGGGAATTGACACTCTCGTTCTTCTTCATTTCGTAAATCATCGGGCGCTTAACCTTTCCGGCAATGGTTACGAGACAGTCGTATGGACCTACTACGATAACATCGTTGTCGGCAAGACGGACATTACCCGTCAGTTTGCCGTTCAGAATATAGTCGTAAATATCAACAACTGTTACCAGCTTATTATGTCTGTAAACTTTGATGTTTCGCAATGTACCCAGATCGTTGGTTCCGCCAGCCATGTAGAGGGCATGGAATACGGTGGCGAAGGCTGAGAGGGTATAGGTGCCCGGAATCTTAACCTCGCCCATTACGTTTACCATGATGGTCTTGGTCTGTCCTACGGTGAGTTTGATGCGGCTTGAACGGTATCTGCTGCCCACGGTATTGCGTAGGCGGGCATTAGCCTGAGCTACAGTCAAGCCTGAAACGCTGACCGGTCCATAACCCTCGATGGTTACTTCACCATCTGGCGAAACGGTGCTCTCGATGGTTTTCTGTGAGGCACCATAGATGTCGATGATAACCGCATCGCCAGGTCCCAGTCGATAGTTCTGTGGGGTGGCGATGTTCATATTTGGCTCGAAACTGAGATCCTTGTTATTAAAGATGTCACGGCCGAATACCTTGTTTCGCTTGATGCCGAGTTCAGCCTGCATCTGTTTTACCATGGTAGCTGTATCGGGTACCAGGCCGTTCATCTCCTTGCTGAAGTTAGCATAGTCAGGATTATTCTCATCATAAGATGAATAGTAGCTGTCGTTCTGCTTGCTCTGGATGCGATAATTGCTATAGGTTGAAGCCTGCTTCTCATTGTCCTTGTCCTGGTAATCTTCTCTTTGCTTACCATTGTTGGTCCGCATTCTCTTGTTGCCTGCGTTTCCTGCTGCGGTTGTGCTGTAGAGCTCGTTCTGCTGCGACATCTTCTGATACTTGTTGCGTACACGACGAATCTGGGAGATGTCTACGCCTTGCTGCATCAGTTTGGTAACAATCTGCGAATTGGCTGTGCCACGCTCATGTTCTTTCACCACAAAGCTCATGACCTGATCATCGGTCATGTGTGAACTCTGTGCGAAAAGTGGTCCTGAAGACAGGACGAGCGCCAGTACAAGTATAATATGTTTCTTCATTATTATTCTTTTATCTTAGTTTAATTTATATAATAACTCGAAAAAAGTGATTTTGTTGCTATAGAAGGCTGAAAAGATGTTAATAAAAACAAGTAACCCAGGGTTCAACCCTGGGTTACTGATGTTCTGAGCGAGATACGGGAGTCGAACCCGCCTCACAGGCTTGGGAAGACTTTCTTGTGTTTCTATAAAACACTAACGCTCTGACACTTAGGGCTATCGAATAATGCTGCACTCACATATTACTCACAATTCTATTCTATTTAACTTTCTTGAGGGTGTAATAGCTATTGTAAGTTGTGTGAAACCAAAGCTTTATTGTACCATCACTTTCAAAGTCTATGTCATGGGTTCTTGGCATGCTTGACTCCGATTTATATGTGTATAATGTAAAACCAGTTACTTCGTAGTATTGCAAACTCCATTTTATAAACGACAAGTCTTCTTTTACGTCTTTCGTCATAAAAGGTTCTTCTCCGTCATAGTATACATAAGCAGTTGCTTCGCCAGTACACTTCGTTCTCTCGCTACTCATAAGCTCCAGATAGCAATCTCCCTCTATCCTGATTTTTGGATTATAAACTCCACCGCCAGAACCACCACCGATAACTTTCCATTTGCCGATGAGATAGTTTTCTTTCTCGTTCTGAATCTTCTGGTCGTTGATAGAAGAGTCATCGCTACTGCTGCATGATGTAAATGATGCTCCTGCGAGAAGTATCATTGCTGCTAATAATACCTTCTTCATAATCCTTATATATAATAATGTTATACTTCGATTCTGTTATCTGCAAGAATCTTCCTTAGAAGACGAATCTCGCTGTCTTTTGACCTTATTATTTCATCCTTGGCATTGATGATCTGAATGAGCTGAGCATTCTTCTCTTTAAACGAATCCTCTTCCCGATCCTTAGCGCGGTCTGTTCCGGTTTCGATGTGCTGTTTGTTATTACCGACGAACATGCTTGCTATTACAGGTGTTGGAGAGCTCGGGTTGTTTTTTAAGTATTCGGCCATACGCTCTATTTCCGCTCTTAGCACTTCGTCGTTAATATGCATACCAGGATAACTGCCAGACATTCTGTTTAGTTCCCTCGTCTTCTCCTCTAGTTTCTCAGGCAAGTACATCGGGCCGATGCCGGTTTCAAGCCACTGGTCGTTAACTAGCAATGAGTGTTTCATCTTACTTATGTCCACCTTGGTGATAGCGACCTTGCCGTCGAGCTTCCTACCGATATTACTTATATCGGTCACCTTCATGAACTGCTGCTTGTTAAGCTGTTCGCTCTTCATTACTTCCTTCAGTCTTTCTTGTAGTCCTGCTACACGATTTTCTGTTACTGCCATACACTTTTAGTTTTATATACGCAACTAAAACCGCTCAAAGTGCTAATAAAGGTTAATGGTACAAGAAAAACGTGTAAATCACTTGGTTGTTACACGAAATTCATGTACCTTTGCACTCGTTAACGGTCGAGTAACCAACAAAGCCGTTACAAACGGAGGCTTGTGCGACCGAAAGTACGTACTTTACATTGACACTGCAAATATACGACTTTTTTCGCATACCTCCAAATTTTTAATGAATTATTTAAGTAACAAAGATGAAAAAAGTTGCAAGAATAACAAAACAGGACATATTGGGCATCAAACCAGGAAAATTTGAAATCTTTCTGCTTGAGTCCGCAAAAGCAGTTCGGTCGGCAGTAACATACGCCTATCAGCTTGCTCAATACGAAGATTTGCCGAAGGGTGTGCTCAAATACTCAACCTCGGCAGATTACAAGAACCATACGGCGATTATTACCGCTGTTCCGGTTGAGTAGTAAACTTTAAAAGATTAAAGTATGGAGGAAATTATAAAACTCGGAAGAACCGATACAATGACATCTCTCGAAATTGCAGAGATAACCGGGAAAAAGCATGCTCATGTGATGCGTGACATTCGCTCCCTGATAGAGCAGGGAGTTAACGGATCCAACTTTGGATTGGTTCGTTATAAAGATAAAAAAGGAGAGGTGAGGCCAATGTTTGAGCTAACACCAAAGGGTTGCTTGATTTTGGCGAGCGGCTATGACGCTTTGCTCCGTGAGAAAATTATAAATAAGCTTGAAGAACTTGAGAAGAAGAATCACCTGGAGCAGTATCAAGTACCTCAGTCTTTCTCCGAGGCCCTTATGCTTGCAGCAAAGCAGCAGGAGAAGATAGAGCAACAACAGCTTGCTCTAGAATCGAAGAACAAAGAGATTGTACAGCTCTCGGCCACAATCACCGAGATGCAGCCAAAGGTTAGCTATGTTGATACAATCCTTTCGTGCAAGGAGACCGTTACGACGACACAGATTGCTCAGGACTACGGTCAATCAGCAAAAGCGTTCAATATCTTGCTTAGAAACTTCGGCGTTCAGCATAAAGTTGGCGGTCAGTGGATTCTCTACGCAAAGTATCTCCCTTGTGGCTATGTCCAGTCAGAAACAGTTTCTATCACTCACCGTGATGGTAGTGTAGGTTCAGTAATGCATACAAAGTGGACTCAGAAAGGAAGATTGTTCTTGTATAATGAGTTAAAGAAACATGAAATTCTTCCATTAATCGAAAAATAGCCTATGCCTCGTAAGAAAGTATCGGTAGAGCCTGTCGAAAAGATATGGCTATCTACAAAAGAGTTCGCCAAGTATATTGGCATGAGCACTGGTTATATACACGACTTGAGAAAGAGCGGTCAGATTCATCATTATATGATAGGTAACACCGCATTCTTTAAAAAGTCTGATATAGATGAGCTCATTGAAGAGCATAAAGTGTGTTGAAATATTGGTGTGGTTAAAGTTATAGATTTGTTTCATTTGCTCGTGAGAGCATGATTGTTAGTTATTAGTTATTTGGGTTTTATCTACAGCGGTAGATACTTTGGGGCGATGTCTGTTCGTTTAGCTTCTTTCGCCCCAAATCAGACTGAGTAGCTCAGTTGGATAGAGCATCGTTTTCCTAAAACGAGGGTCGATGGGTCCGAATCCCTCCTCAGTCACACTCTTTTTTTAGTTCCGTTTAGTAGTTGAATTCCTCTCTGACGGCGCAAAGATAAGCCCACGACCTTATAAAGTAGGTAGTTCGGGCAGCTACAATCTTGCATCGGGAGAGGTTCGGAAAGGATTGGAGAAGTAGTTCTTTGACATATTGATGCACAGAATAGTATGCGTGGAAAATAAGTAGCCGGAGAGCATCGATGGATGCCGTGACCTGGCGAAAAGGACGCACGACATACGAAAAACTAGTCAGTAACAGATATTACATAGACTATACCGATGAACTATGCTGAAACATCAGCACAAGCAAAGGGCATAATATAGGTCTGTATCGTTTGCTATGTAGTATTCTAGTCGAAGTACGTATTATTGCCATCTTACGTGTAAGATATTTATAATATGTATGGAGTGTCAACGGAACGTCAATGCTAGCTGTATCGGGAATACGGAAACGATTAATATCGTGGCATTCACAAACGACAGAAAGTTCCATGGTTTTAGATACATAAAACAGCATGGTATGGTGTAAGTGGTATTCTTGCACACCTCGCACAATAGATGATACCTCTTCTTATCGTGTGAGATAGTGGCGGTTCGATTCCGCCTCCCTGCACAAATTTTCAATTATTATTATTAGATAGTACAACGTTTATTACGAATATATAAGTCTAGCTAACTCTGAACAGAGTTAAGTCAAAGAATGAGACTTTAACACTACTTTAAAGTGGAGATTACTTCTCAATACTTTAATTAAATAACAACAAAGAGGAGACTGGTGTAATTGGAAGCACAGCGACAACTAGATGATACCGTTCTTATCGTCGCAAATGGGGGTCCGAATCCTCCTTCTCCTCCAAAAGTATAATTCATTGTATTTCATATTCAATTAAAAATGCAGCTCGTCTGTGAAGATAGGCTGAACACATCGCAGGTTGGAGCAGTTGGTAGCTCGCTAGGTTCATGACCTAGAGGTCACAGATTCGAGTTCTGTACCTGCCACAAATGTTTATTTTTTAAGCTCTAAATTTGTTTATATGTGAAAAGATTGTTTCTTGCGTATCTTGTCTGAGAAGATAGGATACGTCTATTTCTTTTAGAAGGAATTATTTTTTATTTCTGAGGAGAGTAGCTCAGTAGTAGAGCGCCAGGGGAAGGGTCCTTGGAGGTCGATGGTGCGAATCCATCCTCTCTTCCCAATTTTCTTTCGTATTTCAAGATTTTTGATTGGTTAACTTATGTGTCGCCCAGTAGCTCAACTGCATAGAGCCGTGGTACTTTCCGCGAGGTTGGGAGTTGGAGTCTCCCCTGGGCTTCCCAAGTAGGTAAATTTCAAAAAAATATTTTTTTTCATTAGCTGACAGAGGTCGGCACTTTTTCTTATAAGTCATTTATATTTAAATTTGAGTATTAATATCCTCTTGCTTGTGAAAGTAGGAGGTACAAGCCACATTAGCTCAGTTGGTCAGAGCAGTCCAAGATACCGACAGGCCGCAGGTTCGAGTCCTGCATGCGGCTCACTTAATTGTGAGTGCCATAAATTTATAGTTTTTGATTATTTGTTTGTGGGAGTGAGGGAGTCAAATCTTCCTCCTCCCTTTAACATTGGCTTTCTACTCCATAAAACATTACCACGTGAAACCGCCTCTCCTGCCTTGCGTGGTAGGCTAAACGGAGAGGTTTTACTATAAAGATGAAAGTTAAAAATACAATAAGAATCAGTAAGGAAAATATTAATGTACTTCAGAAACTGGAATGCGTCGAAAGCGTAGAACAGAGCGGAAGGGACATTACTGTTCGCCTTAAACCGGAATATACGGACGGTAAGCTTGAAGCCCGAAAGGGTGAATATCTCATTCAGTGGGGTAACAAAATGTGGCAGAGGTACGGCTCTGAGGCTATTAATCTGCTATTCAAAAATCCCGGAGCGGAGGCCGGCAAGACATGGGGCGAGTAGGTTCAAAGAAGTATTTTGCTCCTGACGGGAACGAATACGATTCAAGAGAAGAGTATCTGTACTTGCAGACAATCCTTGATGATCCTGGCATAAGCTGCATCCACAGGCAGGTGACCATCACGGCCATCAACCCGGTATGGATGCTGAAACCAAAGCAGCTTAAGACTAAGGTTAAGTGCGAGAGAAGGTCATTGCTTTATGGACACAACTATACCGCCGACTTCGTATATCGTGAAGGTGATAGGATTGTGATATGTGATGTCAAGAGCCTCTATACCTCTAAGCTCAGGGAGTTCTCGATAACGACCAAGGCTGTCGTGGCAAGACTTATTGCTCACAATAGGAAACGTCACAACGGCGTGTCTGTCGTGATATTCCGTAAGGCTATCAAGATAAAGAAGAACGAGTGGAAAATCGTTGATTATCCACCGTCCGACTGCTATATAATATAATAAGGTGTAAAATCTAAAAGATATGGTTATCATTTTCAATAGTCTCATAGCCACAGTAGCTATGTTCGCAGCATGCGCATTCGTCGTACATCTCCTTGGTTGGGATAAGGAAGACTAGTAGTTTAATTCTAAATATTTTAAATTATGGACAAAGACAAAATTATCGTCAGTGTAGTAATTGACAAGCAGGCTCTTGTTGACAGAGCATTCGGCATCTCGAAGAATCCTTCTGAGTTTAACGAAATCAAGAAGGTCATCGACGGCAAAAACCAGTTTACTCGTGACCTTGACGAGATTGATGATGAAGGTAAGAAGGAGAATAACACGAATCTCTTCTCCAACATCGCATTGGACATCATTCTCAGTGACCACCCGGAACAGGCAATCACCAAGCGTATCAATTCGCTTGAGGACAAGAAGAACTCTTTCCTCGCTAAGATGAAGAAGCTCGATGAGCTCCAGGAGAAAGTAAAGAGCGGAAAGATGCCTGGCGTTGAAGGCCTCCGTGAGTTGTTGAAAGTAATGGAGGAGGTCGAGTAATGGGTGTAGTATCTAAGTACGGCAATCTTTATGATGTCAAGAAGAACATCATCTGCCACGCTCCTATTACCTCTTCATATTTCAGGAGTCTGCTGAAGAAGGGCAACATGCTTCCTATGATGACAGGCGTAACAACTCCGGTATTGTTTGGCATCCACGCATCCAAGAAATTCAAGCGTGGACGCTGGCGCCGAGTATTAACACATTAATTCATATAACAATGGCAAAAGAAAAAGCAACTATTTCAGCAACCCTCGGTCATGAGTACGAGGACCTGGAGGAGCGTGAGGATTTCCTCGCCAACAACGCGGACTCTGTTGAGAAAATGGAGTTCATCAAGCGATTCAACTCTGATGAGCTGATGAAGAAGAAGGACCTGTTCGCTCTTCAGTCTGCACGAGCATCTGATATCGAGGAGGAAATCAAGGATTTCCGTGAGCAGAAAAAGGCAGAGCTGAAGCCTATCAAGGAAGAGATTTCTTCTCTCCTTAAGGAAATCAAGCAGAAGGGTAGTATGGTTAACGAGAAGGTTTACAAGTTTGTTGACCGTGATTCTAAGATGACGGCCTTCTATGACAAGGAGGGCAATCTCGTTTCTTCCCGTCCGGCAACACGTGACGAACTCCCTAAGAATATGTATTCAATTATCCGTGACAAGCAGGCTATGTAGTCTGCTTTCACATAGTTTCTAAATTCTAAAATATTTTGTAAAATGAACAATGAAAAATTGCAGATAGACCTCGCTCCTGGACAGGATCATGCGGAGATTGTTCTCCGTGAGGTAGGTAACGAGAACCCTTATAAGCTTCCTGCAAAGGAGCCTCTTAATCTTCAGGTAGACGGTGTTATTACCTGCATCTATGCCTTCCTTGAGAAGCGTTGGGGTACAGAGCAGATTGACAAAGAGCATACGCATATCCTGGTTAATCGAGAGAAGCTCGTTGTTACTCTTGTTACAAACGAGAATGATGAGCGCACTACACAGACAATCATCGGCTCTATTCAGCTGTCTCGTCAGTTTGTGGGATTTCATATCAATGACGGTCATTTGTGGAAACCGGTACAGCTTGGTGACTTCTTCCGACTCAACCGTTCTTTCTTCGAGACGAAGGAGAAGAACATGGAACTCGTCAATCTCCTCAAGAGCTTCTCGGCGAAGGTTCAGACAACAATCAAGAAGGAATACAGCGACAATGGTTCTGTGACTGACAACTATGAGAAGGCTGTAGACTCTAATCTTCCTCCATCGTTCACTATCAATATTCCTATTTTCAAGGGCGCAGAGCCTGAGAAGCTTTCAATCGAGACTATCGCTCACGTCGAAGGCAACATGGCATTACTGACGCTTATCTCTGCTGATGCAGAATGTATCGTCGAAGAATCCCGCGACAAGATCATCAATACGGAGCTTGACAAGATTCGTAAGCTCTGTCCTGAGATTCCTATTATGGAAGTGTAATGACAGAAATAGATAACAGAATAGCAAAAATGCCCGCCAAGGTGGCCTTTGCTGTACTTAACTTGCGTAAGGTGCATGCGTGCATCATGGAACTTCCACGAAGCAAGTCGGTACAGCTGGCCAGAAAGGCGGCTTACCTCAACTACATTGAAGGTGAGGGTAGAAAACTCGGTAAGGTTCCACTTCATTATGAACGCCTTAATGAAAAGGGCGAAAGCGTGACGGTGGAAACTTACTTCAGATATTTAGATAGAGTTCATTAATTTCAAAATCTATACAAATGGATATAGAGCAGTTAAACAAAACGCCTCATAATCAGATTTGCGATTTGGCAAGAGACAGATTCATCGAGGTGTACAATCAGAAGTTCGGAGAGGGCGGAGAAGTATTCTTCGAAGAGCAGAAGGCATTCTTCAACGAAGAACTTCTCAATGGCTCATTCAAGGGCTATCTTGAAAAAGCTCCGTCACTGAATATTCATGATGCCTTCATGAACCTGGCAATTAGCGGATTGTCTCTCGAAAAGGGAACTACGACACTCTGCTACCTCATGGGCTACAGCAACTACGACAAGAATACCCGACAAACGAATTATACGGCCAAGATTGCCTATACAGGATATGGAGAAATCCTTCTTCGCCAGCGAGCCGGTCAGATTGTTCGTTGTGACAATCCTGTAGTAGTTTACAATTGTGACGATTTTCGTTTCGGTGAACGAGACGGTCATAAGTACGTTGATTACGCAAAGACTTATCCTCGACCTGAAAAATCATACATCGTTGCTTGTTACGTGAAGATTATTCTTCCGAACAATGCCTACGATTACTTCGTTCTTGACCGCGAATGTATCGACCGTCTCCGTACGTATTCGGAGAAGTTCGGAGGCAAAGACCACAAAGCCAACGCTCTTTACGGCGGAAACTATGTCGGGAACGATGGTA
>ERZ1034952.1022-NODE-1022-length-24259-cov-6.134234_pt1 | contig 24259 bp, 20 predicted proteins | sample MGYA00520625_ERZ1034952 | MGnify/ENA primary metagenome ERZ1034952 (study PRJEB33766, sample SAMN09781773) | gut metagenome | biome: gut microbiome | host: Homo sapiens | place: Madagascar | study: EMG produced TPA metagenomics assembly of the PRJNA485056 data... | reverse complement strand
CCTCATCCCCAAGCAATGGGTGATTGATGCTTGCCATATGCACACGGATCTGGTGTGTCCGTCCGGTTTCCAGCTCACATTCCACGAGTGAAAAGTTTTGTTTTAACCGTTCAATTACACGGTAATGTGTGACGGCATGTCTGCCGTTTGGATCGATTGCCATTTTCTTGCGGTCGGTTTTGTGTCTGGCAATCGGTTTGTTAATCGTTCCCTCATCTGTGGCAAACTGATTGTAGACGATCGCTGTGTAGACACGGTGAATATCATGTACCTTGAACTTATCGGACAATACACGATGCGCCTGATCGCTCTTGCAGGCAACTAAAAGTCCAGTCGTATCCATGTCAATACGATGGACGATTCCCGGCCGTAATACCCCATTGATTGAAGATAAGGAATCCTTACAATGGTACATCAGGGCATTGACGAGTGTTCCGCTTGTATGTCCCGGTGCCGGATGCACAACCATGCCCTTCGGTTTGTTGATGACAATGATATCATCATCCTCATAGACGATATCGAGTGGAATATTCTCCGGTTCGATGTCTAATTCTTCTGCTTCCGGGATCTCTACTGTGATCGTATCGCCTGCCCGGAGCTTGTAATTTGATTTGGCAGATTTGCCATTTACAGTTATGAAATTATCGTCTAACAGCTTCTGGATATACGAACGCGATTGGTCAGGTATCTGTTCAGTCAGATATTTGTCCAGTCGCGTGCCGATGTCTGTGGAAGTAGCATCAATTGTAAATTCGTAAGTTTCCATATTGTAATATCTTAGTCTTTTTTTGATTTTGAGAATAACGCATCAATTTCGTGGTCGTGATAGTAAAAGGCACACAGTAAGATCAACACGATCATACTCACGGTCACATAGATATCCGCGACATTAAAAATCGGAAAATTGATCAGCCGGAAATCAAAGAAATCCACTACATAATGTAAAGAGATACGGTCAATCATATTTCCGATTGCGCCAGATACAAGGAACACCAGACAGACACGAATTGGGGTAAAGCGCCTGTTCTCTGGAATTTTTGCGTAAATACCTGCACAGACAAGCAACACAAGAACGGTCAGAATCAGAAAGATTATTCTGCCGTTTTTGAACATGCCCCATGCGATTCCGGTATTCTGAATGTATGTTAAATGAAATACATTCTTGATCAGTGGATGTGATTCATATAACGCAAAGGATGTGCGTACGATGAATTTTGTGATCTGATCGAATGCAACAAGCAAACCGATACAAAGAATCGGTATTATATAGATTTTGATTTTATTTTTAGTATTCATCCTGATATCTTTCCTGTAATTCTTTGAGTGCCAGAAGCATATCTTCCTCGCTTACATCCATGTCGATATACGCGTGTCCGATCGTCTCTAACAAAATAAATTTGATTTTTCCACCGATGGCTTTCTTGTCGTTTTTCGTATAGGATACGATTGTTGCAAAATTCGCGTCGGCTGGCAGCTTTGGTACATGGTACGGTTTCATGCTGTGTAGGATATCTCGCAGCTCTGCCTGTGTAATATTCCCTTTTTTGTAGGAAATGATACTGGCAAGTGCACATCCGATCAGCACGCATTCTCCATGCAAAAATTCAAAATTCATGTATTTTTCGATGGCATGACCGAGAGTATGTCCAAAATTCAACAGTGCACGCTCTCCCTTTTCGGTCGGATCGTTTTCGACGACATTTTTCTTTACGACGTTGCTTTCGTAGATCATCTCTCCAACGGTAGGAAGATCAAGTGCTACAATCTGTGCTTCGTTTTCCTTCAACCATGTAAAATAATTGGCATTCTTGATCAGACCATGCTTGATGATCTCGCCCATACCCGAACAAAACTGGCGGTTCGATAATGTCTTTAACACAGACAGGTTCATATACACCAGTTTCGGCATATGAAAGGCGCCGACCATGTTCTTGTAGGAGTCAAAGTCCACACCGGTTTTTCCGCCGATGCTGGAATCAACCTGTGATAACAGGCTGGTTGGAATCTGGATAAAGTCGATACCGCGCAGATAGGTTGCGGCCGCATATCCGGTCAGATCACCGACCACACCGCCGCCGAGGGCAATCAGTACATCATTTCGATCGAATTTTTCTTCAATCAGATGGGTGTACAGGTCTCTGACAACATTCAGATTCTTGCTTGCCTCTCCTTCTGGAAAGACAAAGGATGTAGTATATGTGCAGGCATCTTTGATAGAAAGCAATATAGCATCCAAATATAAGGATGCTACATGACTTTCGGATACCACACAGATTTTACGGTTACTGTAGCCAAGCTCTTTGATCATACTGGGAAGGGCATCAAAGCTCTCTTCATATACGATATCGTAGATTGGCTTATCATCAAGATGGACAGTTAAATTCTTCATGGTAACTCTTCTTTCTGTATGTAATACGATATTTGATTAGATGAACTCAAATCCATCATCGTCGGTCTCGGCATCATCGTCTTCGCCTTCTCCGATCAACGCTGGTCCGTTGTTCTTTTTTGTTTCTACTTCGCCTTCGATGCTCTCTGCAGATTCTTCTGTATCTGTTGCATCGTCGGACTCTGATAAATGAGAAATCGTTGGAATCTCATCAATATCTGGCTCTTTTGGAACTGGCTCTGGTTTTACTTCCGGTTCCAGCTTTCTTTCTGGAGCTGGTTCCGGTGTCGGCTCCGGTTTCGCTTCCGGCTCTGGGGCACGTTCTGGTTCTGGACGCGCTTCCCGTTTTGGCTCTGGTGGTTCTGGTTTTGGTTCCGGCTTCGGCGCTTTGGCTGTCTGAGCAGCGGCTTCCCTTGCTTTTTGAACTGCTGCTGCAGCTTCGGAGCTTCCGACAGTTGCCCGCTTCATTTTTTTACGTTCTTCCGCGGAATTGGCAACCTTCAAGGAAGATTTTTTCTCTTCTGAACCTTTTCCCTTTGCGTCAAATGGATTATAATCCTTTTGCTCCTTTGGCTTAAAAGGATCAACAAAATTCTCTCCGGCACTTAAAGATTGTGTATATACAGCGCTTGTGCTGGTTGTATCGCCACTGCCAAATCCACCATTAAATCCACCCAATGTAGATTCATCGCGCAACTGAGGATCTCCGGTGTAGGCACCAAACCCGTCACCTGCAGAGGCGGAAGCCTGTTTCTCCTCGCCACCCATGAGTGTCCATGCACGATCATCAATCATTGAGGATGGATCAAAATCCTGCTCGCCTAAGAACTCAAACTGCTTTTTCAGTAACGAACAGAAATTAGATTTGTAAGCGGTGTATTTTGCTTCTAATAATGCAATCTCATCTTCCAGACGCTCCAGACGTTTCTCCGCGTCAGACACAATGTTGTTTGCCTGAATTTTGGCATCACGAATAATCTCCTTTGCTTCCTTTGTTGCATTGGAGATAGTCTCTACGGTGTCTTTTTCCGCACGCTTCAAGCTTTTCTCAAGATGTGATTCTTTGGAACGATAATTCTGTAATGTATCGTTTAATATGGAGACCTTCTCTTTTAACTCCGCATTTGAACGATACAAGGATTCATAGCTTTCTGAAACACTGTCAAAAAATGTGTTTACATCTTTCTTGTCGTAACCCAAACCGACATGAAATTTCTTCTGTTGAATATCAACTGGTGTAAGCAACTTTCCAACCCCCCTATTCGTTTAGTACTGTACGTATGGTGTCAGGGCATCCTGACCAACCAATTCCTCTCTCAAATCTCCGGATACTTCGATATCCTGAGGTGTTGCAATAAATATGTTGGAAGATACCACATTCAAAGAGCCTCCCATTGCATAGCATGCACCGCCAACATAGTCGATGATTCGCTGTGCGACTGCGACATCCAAGCCCTCAATATTTATCACGATTGTTTTGTTTGCACGAAGGAAATCAATGACGGACTGTGCCTCATCTGTCTCCTGTGGTTTAATTACAAATACTTCACTACGGTTGCGGAAATCTGAGCTTCTGCTGTAAGACTTCTGGGAGTCCTTGAAATCAACCAGTTTGCCACTGGATGAACTGCCTGCTGTACTCCGATGTGTAGTCGATGCCTGCTGTGTAGCTGCTTCGTATTTGGAAGCAGAACGTGCAACCGGCTTGCTGAAAGATGGTTTTGATTTCGATGCACGTGGTTTTACATCTTCGTAATCATCGTCGTCATCGTCATCATAATCATCGTCGTCAAACAGATCGTCATCGAACTCATCTTCATCATCATCTATATTTTTGACTTTGAAAAAATCAAGAAAACTCTTTTTACCTGCATCCTTTGCCATAACCTTATTCTCCTTAATTAAATATTATAATTTCGCGCACCGAAAATGGCGGTTCCGACACGAATCATAGTCGCGCCCTCCTCGACGGCGATTTCATAATCATTGGTCATTCCCATTGATAAAACACTCATATCAATATTATCAATGCATTTGGATTTTATGTCAAGCGATAATTGATGCATTTTACGGAAATAAACACGATTTTCTTCTGGATTTTCCACAAATGGAGCGATCGTCATGAGTCCCATAACATGAACATGCGGCATATCCTTGATCGCGTCAATCAAAGCGTAAACCTCATCCTCCCGGATTCCAAATTTTGTTTCTTCCTGTGCAATGTTGACTTCGAGAAGAACCTTTGCAACTACCCCTTTTTTAGCAGCCTCCTTCTCAATTTCTTTTGCCAGATGCACCGAATCCACACTGTGGATCAGACATGCCTTATCTACAATATATTTTACTTTGTTTGTCTGCAGATGTCCGATTAAGTGCCAGTGAACCGGTTTGGATACATGTTCGTATTTATCAACCATCTCCTGCACTTTGTTCTCACCAAATTCCATCACACCATGTGAAAGTAATTCCTCTACATCGGATAATGGTTTGGTTTTGCTGACTGCAATGATCGTAATATCCTGAAAATTTCGGCCGGAGCGTTCACACGCTTTTTTGACATTTGCAACTACCTGTTCATAATTTTCGTATAGCATCTTGATCAAGACCTTTCTAATTTTTAATATATAAGCTGATTTTCTGTGACACTTTGTGCATCCAGCACGATGTTATCGTAGGCTTTCAGCTCTTCGCCACTTTCAATCAGAACAAATTCGTCGATTGTTTTAATCACAGTTACCCGGCGGAATTCTGCAATACCCTGATTGGCAAAATAAACACCGGTCAGTGGATATAATTCTAACAACGATGCTGCAATCGTAGCATTCGAGGTAATATTGACCAGAATGTCAGAATCCTCAAAGCCTTCTGGATCAACATAGGCGTATTTCTCGTCTGTCTTATAAATCTTTGGCTGCATCTGCTGTATAGTTTTGTTCCCATTGCCATCGGTCCGCTGCAGGTTGAGACGGTTCTCGTTACTTTGGTTACTGCCTGCAGACAGATAGCTGAGCGGAATCCGATAGACCTGCTTTTCTACAAGTGCAGACGAAGGAATCTTCAGACCACTCTCATCGGACTGAATCAGTTCCACAGTCACGAAACGCTCGGACAGATAATTTGACATATATTTATCGATGGCAATGTTGATATAAGAGCCATCGGAACCTTCAATAATTGTAAAAGGCATCGTAATCGTAAAGTTCGAATTGTTGATACGGAACTTCACATATGACTGCCCGTCCAATTCTGCAAGCTGATCCTGTGAGATCGGCGCAACGATGTTCCACTGTTCGGATGGGATGATCTTCACGATAGTGGAACCGGCTTCTGCATAATCCCCGGATTTCATCGCCTTTTTATCGTATCCGGCTTTATCAAAATCGGAAGCTTTGATCTTTTCAGAAATCTGATAATTCTCATATCCGTCAATGTAATATGTTACAAGCCCGCTGTCTGGGGCACTGACCGAAGACAGTCCGCGTCCAGAGGAGCCTGCCTGCTGCATCAGTACTTCGTTTGTCAGCTCGAATACCTTGTTGTTAGCGCTTGTCTCGAAGCTGTACGCGTTGTAAAAGGTTACATCGCTGTATGATAACTTGTAAGAAGATATCAGGGAACGGATGCTTGCATAGTCATTACTTGACAACAGTGCGTTGTAATTGCTGTCAGAATTATTTTCAGTATTATAGATCTCTCCGGTCTCATCAATGGTACATACAGTAGAGTTCTTTTTTACTTTTTCTCCATCGGTGATATAGTAACAGAGATAACCGGATTTCTGTGTGTTTACGATAACCTCGTCACGGATTGCAAGTCCCTGTAAGGTAATATCATTGCTGACATCGCCTTTGCTGACCTGATAGATCGTAACGGATTCTTTGCTGAGCGAAGATACGACGCTGATTACGACATACAGCAAAACCGCTGCAATAACTATGGTTGCAGCGTTTGCACGTATCTCTTTATTCAGTTGTATAATACGGTTTGGTTGTTTCATATCCTCACCTGATTGTGTGTATTTTACAGTTTACAGACAACATTGGCTGCATATTCTGCTGGCAACATGGATTCTTCCACGGCAGTACTGATGACAAATGTAACATTGTATTTTTCGGAAATCTTATCAATCTCTTTCAATGCAGCGCCAAGTGCATCTGCCTCGATGTTACACATCATCATGAAGTTATCCAAAAAGATGTGAGTTACATTATGGTTGGAAGAAATCAGTCCCTGAATAAAGCCCATAAAGGCATCTGGGGATTGAATATCGTACTCGTGCAGATTGACGAGCCGGATGACATTAGAAAGTTCATACATATGCTTGTTGCTCTTATCAATGTAAATGATAGAACCGCTAGTACGCTTGCTTTCGTTGTTCGCTCTTTCCACCATTTTGCGTGTTTTACCGTTTCCTTTTGCTCCAATAATTAGTTCCAGCATCTCATGTCCTCCTTAGTCTGTTAAACATAATAAACGTATAATAGAATTGTATAAGTCCGCTTTGGAATTGCCGGATGATGCGACAACTACATAGTCCTTACCGTCCTTGGTCAGATACATGGCAAGACAGTTACCAGCTCCATCGGTCGTTCCTGTTTTCCAGGATTCCAGATGGAAGGTCGCTGGCAGAGACACTTCTCCCGTAACAAATAAATTTGTTGCGGTGCTTTCGGTATCAATTGCTGCGCCATTGGAATCATAAAACGTATAAGTATATGTATCAAAACCATCAATATCCCGTAGGATCTGATGATTGTGGACTTCTTTTACAATGAGGTACATGTCATATGCGGTCGAATAGTGATTTGGATCGTCCAGTCCGTGTGGATTCATAAAATGAGTGTTTGTAGCTCCGAGCTCCAGGGCTTTCTGATTCATACGGTCACAGAAGCTTTGGATATCCCCACCCACATACTCTGCCAGATACAGGGCATAATAATTGTTGGATTCTAACATCAGCCCATACAACAGGTCTTTTACGGAAATGGTATATCCACGATGCAACTGGCTGGGGGCAACATCTTCTGCTGTCAGATCATAGTTTTGTGTGATCTCAACCATATCATCGAGTGAAATGGTTCCGGCTTCAATGGCATCAGCCACAACAATTGCAGTCATCATCTTCGTCATACTTGCCGGATACATACGTTGATGTACATTTTTGGCGGCAAGTACCGTCTGGTCGGATTCATTGATTAAAAGTGCGTAATAGTCTTCGGGAAACAAATCCGCCTGGGTACGGTCGTCACGATAAACAATCGTGTCCTCCTGATGGAAATCAACATTGTCCGATTGATGAACCAGATGGTCGATCACGTAAGTGGCGGAATCAACATCAGGATACGCTGCCTTTACGTGATTGTTGACAATACAGACAATAGATACAAACAATACCAACAGTACAAGTATTATTAAATTTCTCGTTAAATATTTACTTCGCATAGTTTTTTAGTGCTTAAACAGTTCTCGCCAATCTAAGTCACCACGATCCAACGCTTTGATCAGCAATTCCGCGGTTGCAAGATTGGTTGCAAGTGGAATATTGTGAATATCACAAAGCGAAAAGATGTTATTGATATCTACATCGTGGCTCTTCTTGGTCTGTGGATCGCGTAAAAATATCATCATGTCCAGATCATTGCTCTCAATCATGGCACCGAGCTGCTGCTCTCCTCCGGTATGCCCGGCGAGGAACTTGTGGACAGTCAGATTGGTAACCTCTTCAATCATACGTCCTGTCGTTCCGGTTGCATAAAGTTCATGATGAGACATAATCCCCCGATAAGCGATACAGAAATTCTGCATTAATTTTTTCTTCGCATCATGTGCGATTAAACCGATGTTCATGTACGGTTCTCCTTAAGTAACATTATAGTCTTCCCTAGTAGCTTGTTTTTTGCATACTGACATTTAGCACGACTCCGATTCCAATCGAGATACTGATCAGGGAACTGAGCCCGTAGCTGATAAACGGAAGCGGTAGTCCGGTGTTTGGTATAACACCGGTTGCAACACCGACATTGATGAATGTCTGGTATGCGATCAGACAGCCCATTCCGGCTGCAATCAGCATGCCTTTTGTATCTTTTGCATTTCTCGCTACATGGATACATTGTAACACTATTAACAGTAGAATTGCAATAATTATTACACTTCCAACGAAACCAAGTTCTTCGCCGATGACAGAAAAAATGAAGTCTGTCTGCTGCTCCGAAATGAAATTTGCATCCTTTACTGTGGCGATGGTTGAAGTGTTTAAGCCTTTTCCGGTAAGCTGTCCGGAACCGATTGCCATAACGGAGTTATTCTGCTGTGTATAGTCGGAGCCGTACTGCCCTGGATAGATAAACTGCAGGATTCGGTTCACCTGGTAATCACGCAGCAAGTGTTGGTTTGGCCTCTGAATATACCACAGAAAGCTTCCAGCAAGTGGAACAAATACCAGCAGTGCAATTCCGATAATCTTATAGCTTAATCCAGACAGATATAACATTGTGACAAGAACCATAGCCAGACACAGAGTCGTGGACAGATCCGGTTCTACTGCGATCAGTGCCAGGGATAATCCGATCAGAAGCACAAACAGGCAAAGTCCTTTCAGTGTATTGATTTTATTATCTTCTTTCAGTTTATCCAGAAAGGTTGCAGTAAATAAGATCATAAGGATCTTGGAAAATTCGGATGGCTGGAACTGGATACCTCCGCTTCCGCCAAGCATGATCCATCGTTTTGCGTAATTGACTTCCACACCAAAAAAGATAACGGAAAGTAATATAACCGCGTTAATGATGAAAAACACACGGTAAAACCGGCACACAAAGTCGTAATTTAATAGAGAGACAAAAATCATAATGATAACGCCAAGCCCAATACCGATGGTCTGTTTGGGCGTGAATGAACTGTCTGCACTGTTGATCATGACAACGCCACAGATCATGGCAATGATGACGGTAATCAGTAATTTGAAATTATAGTCTCTGAGACTGAATCTTGTGAACATCTTTATCCTTCTTCTTTAACCAGCCGAACAAGCGGCTCTTTTTTTCTTCTTTTGCGAGATCCTGCCCGCAGATCCGCATGGCAATGTGGTCGTAGGCACGTCCTGCAACACAGTTTTTTGTTGCAATCGGTGTTCCACGGTTACTTGCGATGACGATATTCTCATCGTCGTAGACGCTTCCGATATGGTTGACCCCAAGGATTTCTACAACGTCTTCTACAGACATCATCTCGCCCCGCTTGACCATATCCTGTCGTACTCGGTTTACTACAAGGTCAATCCGTGGTATCTCGTTTGCATTTAAGATTCCAATGATGCGGTCAGCATCCCGGATAGCAGAAACCTCTGGTGTGGTCACGACGATCGCACGTTTTGCAGCAGCAATAGCATTTTTAAATCCCTGTTCGATGCCTGCCGGACAATCGATAATTATGTAATCATAATCTGGCTTGAGCTGATTGATGAGTTTGATCATCTGCTCTGGAGAGACGGCGCTTTTGTCGCGCGTCTGGGCTGCCGGGAGCAGAGATAGCGTATCACACTGCTTGTCACGGATGATTGCCTGTTGATGGCGGCAATTTCCTTCTACGACATCGACCAGATTATAAACAATTCTGTTTTCAAGCCCCATGACAACATCCAGATTCCGAAGTCCGATATCGGTATCAATCAGCAGAACTTCAAATCCATGTCTGGCAAGGGCGTATCCTATATTTGCGGTTGTCGTAGTCTTTCCGACACCGCCTTTTCCTGATGTAACAACGATCACTTCACTCATGATAAATCCTCCAGTCTATTTCAGGCTATATACGAACGTATCAGGTTTCCCTTTGCACCCGGAGGTTGCAGCACCGTGGAGTGCTCCGATGATAATGATATTGCCCTCGGATTCAACGCTGGCACCTGATTCCACATCTCCGACAATCACGATGCTGGCGGCTGCCTGTATGGATTGTCCGTTCTTTAAGTTGCCTATATAAAATAGACCGTTTTTATCGGAGTAAATTGATTTCTTCTTAGGCTTTTCGATGGAACGCGGTCTGCGTCCGATGCGAATGCCTTTGTCGTTTAGTGTATCGATGATTTGCTGTTTTTCGTCCTCTGTCAGATCCTTACCTTCAAAGGTAACGGTAATCGGTTTGATGTTCGCATAATATCTTCCGGTTGTTTGAAGCTTATCAGAAAGACAGGTAACCACCTGACTTATGGTAGCATCCGGCGATATAATCAGTCGAATCCCCGCTTTGTTACCTTTCATCATAACGGGACTAATCATACTCCACCTCTCTTTGACTAATCTTGGGACGGCGTTGCGTTGCCGCTCATCTCGGCACCAACTAATTTATCTGGATCATACATGTATGCATAGATGAATCCAGCCAATTCTCTGGCATTGGCGGAGGAATAACCATTTTGGATAACACAGGTTACGGATACTTCCGGACTTTCATATGGTGCGTAGGATACAAATAACGCGTGATCCGGCTTGTCTTCACTCTCCTGCGCGGTTCCGGTTTTTCCGGCGACATGAACATTGATCCGGTTGATCAATTCGTCGGAACCAGCCGAATACGCAACCACGTTTCGCATACCCTGATGGACGGCGTCCCACGTGGAGCTGGCAAGCTGCACCTGATTTTTCACTTCTGCATGATTGTCCAAAATGACATTTCCCTCGTAGTCGGTTACTTTATCGATCAATGTGAGGTTATAACAGGTTCCGCTGTTGGCAATGGTTGTCACATAGCGGGATAACTGGACGGGTGCATAGATGTTTTTTGCCTGTCCAATGGCGCTTCGAACGGAGTCGTTATCAGAGATATGCGGCTCGATTTCCGGAAGCTCCAGACCAGATTTGTCTCCAAGGCCGAACAGCTCTGCGTATTTCTGAATCCGTTCAACACCGTAGGCATCGTTATAGGAGCCATCTTTAATCGCCAGATCATATCCGAGGTTGTAAAAGAACAGGTTGCAGGAATGCTGAATACCACCCACGACATTCAATCCTCCGTGTGCACTGTTGCCCCAACATTTTGGAGACGGTGTGATCTTTTCAAAAAGTCCGTTACAGAAGTAAATCGATCCGGTGTCAATTACTCCCTCCGTGAGTCCTGCAATCGCAACAAGCGGTTTGTAGGTGGAACCTGGCGCGGTACGCTGCTGGCTGGCACGGTTGTATAGAGGCGTTGTCTTATCGGCTAACAGCTGATTATAATAAGCGGTATCTACTTCGTTGGTCAGATAGTTGTTATCGTAGCTTGGATAGCTGACATATGCTTTGACATCTCCAGTGTTGACGTCAGTCACGATCGCTGAACCGGAACAGATATCCAGTGCCAGCATGGCAGGCGTAATCTCCTGATTCTGGATCTTTTTACGCATAAAGTCATAGGCACCGTAATTTCCAGCGAGGTATTCCTGATACTCGGTGTCACCGTCGACGTTCAAAATTCCCTGATCATACAGAAGCTGTACAACTGCATCTCCGGTTATCATTCCGGATTGTAGCATAACTTTGATCACGAGTTTGTCGAATTCACTGTCTGTACTTAAATATTCAATAATATAATCGCATAATGCGTTATAAATCTCGTCATTATCATAATAATCGCTTTCAACCTTCAAAGCGGACAGGTCGATCGCCTCCTGGCTGATTGCATATTTCAGATAATGTTCCAGAGACGTTACATTGTTTGTATAGTCGATAAACTCCTGATCGTCTTTGTCAATCATGGAGGTATGGAAAATATTGTTGTCGCTCAAAACCTCACAGATATATTCCATGTAATGCTGATAGTTCTCATCCAGCTCAGAAAGCGGCGTGAAGGTAGATGTCAAAATAGTATCCAGATTGTCAAGGGTTGCCTGTCTCTGGGCATCGATTGCCTGAATCGTTGCTTTTTCAGTATCAGTTGCATCTTCTGCGCGCATATCATCCTGTGACAGGATGTTGTTATTAAACAATCCAAAATAAACATCAGAGATCGCGATGCTGGCATTTTCCTTGGCAATTACGTTATAGGCGGGTGTCAGATACGATAAAATGATCGAGGTAATCTCATCTTCCAGCGTATCATAACAGTATTTCTGCAGATTTAAATCCAGGGTCAGATAGACATCGTTTCCGGCTGTTGCGGGTTTGGATTCAACAGTGTCAATAACTTTACCAAGGTTATCGACATACATCGTCTCAAGACCATTTGTACCGCGCAGATAGGACTCACAATACTGCTCAATACCGGTTTTTCCGATCATTTCTTCGTTTGTATACTGCTCCTCATCTGAAAGCTCTGCATTTTTTTCTTTCATTTCCTCATCGGAAATGGCACCGATATAGCCGATGACATGGGCGAAATATTTGGCGTCGTTGTAGCGGCGCAGGGATTTGACGGAGACAGACATGCCCGGAAGCTCATCTGCATGCTCTGTAATCGCTGCATTGCTTGTCTCACTGATGTCATAAGCGATGGTAACCGGAACATACTGCTGATAGCGGTTCATCCACAACTTGTAACGTACGCCGACAATCTTTAAATCTGCTTCTTTGCTATAAGAATCTGAAACATCAAATACTTTGGTATTCAGATATTCCATGATATCGTCCGCAGTTGCATTTTTCTGTTCGTCAGGCATGGAATCATAATCGGTTTTTGCATAGACATCCTTCAGGAAATTTTTCAACTGCTGGTCTTTGACTGTAAACTGGAAGTTCCCATTTGCATCAAGCTTGATCGGGAAATCCAATGTCAGCGAGTCACCGTTTTTCTCTAATATGGAGATCGTCTCGTCGACAATCTGGTTTTTCAATTCATTCTCGCTGATTTTCAGGTTCTTTGCCATCGTTGTCTGTGCGTTGTCATTACTGAAAACAACCGAGTAAGAAAGCTCATTGTAGGCGAGCAGGTTTCCATTGCAGTCGTAAATATTTCCACGCACGGAATCGATCGTTAAAGTCTTCTTTGACTTGTAGACGAAATTCTCCATATGCTCTTCTCCCTCTTTGATCTGCAACACAAAAAGCTGATGTACCAGAATCGAGAAAAGTACAAGGACGACAACTGTAACCGGAAACAGACGGCTTTTTACATAGTCGACAATAATCTCTTTAATTGATTGTAATATCTCACGTAACATAGATTACTCATCTTCCTTTAAACGTTTGTTGATCTTTACATAGAGCTTGTAAATGATCACCGTTAACAAAGCGGTACATAAAATCTCCGGCAGAATCACATGCAGAAGGTATACACCGTAATTCGTTTTATTCTTTAATAAGAAACTGACAATGTAGATAATCGTGTTAAACAGGAAATCATCCACAATAATTACGATCAAAGGCAGTAATACATCTTCAATCATGTAGTTTTTGTGGAAGAATCCGTTAATATAACCAATAAACATGTACAAAAGCATATAGGGCCCGAGGATGCTGGAGAAAAATATATCCACCAGCAGACCGCTGCATGCACCGACCAGCAGACCTTCTTTTCTGCCGCGCATCAGTCCAAAGGACATTGTGAGGATCAGAAGAAGATTCGGTGTGATCACACTTAAACTGTGAAATCCAAACACCGTCGACTGTAATACAAAATTTATGACAATCAGAATTGCCAAAGTTATGATTCGTTTCAGTTTATGTTTCATAATTTGCTGCTTCCCTTACATTTGCTTACTCGTGGGAGACGGTCTTTTTTTCTGCCGTAATGACAAGCACATCTGTGATGTTTGAAAAATCAACTGCGGGTGTAATATAGGCAGTCATTGTCAGGTTGTTTGTGTCATAAGAGGTCTTTGCCACATAGCCGATGATCAGACCGGAATGATACAGGTCTGAAATCGGCGAGGTTACAACCTTATCTCCGATTGATACATTGGCGTCCTTATCAATATTTTCAACAAGCAGATAACCGCTGTCATAGAGGTTCAGATCTCCCTCAACGGTACAGAGCGCATTTGCAGGCATGACCTTCGCACTGATATTGGAATTGTCATCGATGACTGCACGTACTTTGGCGTAATCATCAAAGCATTCCGTGATGATGCCTGCGACGCCATCGCCGCATAAGACGTTGGCACCCTTAAAAAGTCCCTGTTTGGTTCCCTTGTCAATATAGAATGTAGAAAACCACGAAGTGGAATCTTTTGCAAATACATGGGCAGCCGTCATCTCATAATCAGGATAGGATTCATCCAGATCATACAGATCCCGCAATTCCTGCAGTTCCAGCATTTTATTCTGATAGTTTGTGATCTCCTGCTTACAGGATGCAAGCTCTGCCTGCAGAGCTTCGTTTTCGTCGGTCAGTGTTTTGATTTCGTTCAGATTCTTCATTTTTGAATCCGTCCACAGACCGATCTCATTGATTCCTTTCTGAATTGGCGTGATCAGCTTGCTTGTAAAGCGCCTGATGCCTGCGACCTTTGGTGCAGCTGCATATGACAATACGATCAGCACGATGCCGATAATCGTAAATGTAAGTAACAGATATTTTGGATGGATATCTTTTCTTCGATCAAATCTCATAAAATGCCTCTTTCCAGCATACTTAAATAATGATCTCCAGCGACGATGATATGGTCAGATACCTGAATTCCAAGCAACTGCCCTGCATCGCGGATGCGAAGCGTCGATTGGATGTCTGCCTCACTTGGTGTAACGCGACCGGATGGGTGGTTATGTACCAGCACGATATGCACTGCCTCATAGCGCAGCGCGTGAATAAATATCTCGCGTGGTGACAGGTAAGTCTGATTGACCGTGCCAGAGGATAACTCCACTTCCTTAATTAAAGTATGCGCATTTGTAAGTAACAATAAAAAAGTTTTTTCAACGGATAAAAATCTGCACTTCTCCCTATAATACGCTCCAATTGTGTCAGGAGTATGAAATTCCAGTTTTTTTTGCAATTGTTCGAGATTCATCCGTTTGGATATCTCTGCCAGTGCAAGTAGCTGGATGGCTTTGACCTTCCCGATACCAGGGATTTTCGTCAGCTCCTGTGGCAGCAAAAACTGCAATCCAAGTAATCCTTTTTGCGTATCGTGTGCATTTAATACCTGATTTGCCAGATCCAGCACGCTGGCCTCTTTGGTGCCGGTTCGCATGATCAGGGATAACAGTTCCGCATCCGAAAGTGCGGAAACACCATACCGCTCTGCCTTTTCGTAAGGGCGTTCGCAGACAGCTAAATCTTTGACTAATATATGCATAAGCACTCCTTCCACCTCTCCGGGTGCGAGGCTTATCATCGCCTAGTCTAACATACTACAAGTCCTTTTTCTACCATTTTTTCAAGGGACATCATGATACCAAACTTTGCATGGGGATAGGTCAGTCCACCCTGAAAATATACGGCATATGGCTCTTTCATTGGAGCATCGGCAGAAAGTTCAATGGATGCACCGGATACAAATGCACCGGCAGCCATAATGACCTGACTGTCGTAACCTGGCATATCCCATGGGATTGGAGTTACAAAGCTGTCAACCGGTGCAGCCGCCTGAATTCCTTCACAGAATGCCTGGATATATTCCGGTTTTCCAAATTCTACTGCCTGAATGATATCATAACGAGGTTCTGTGGCATTCGGAACAGATTTAAAATGCAGGCGTTCATAGACATTAGCGGCAAAGATGGCACCTTTTAATGCAGCTGCAGTTACAGTCGGTGCTAAAAACAGTCCCTGTGCGATTGGACGGGTTGCGTTCAAAGATGCACCGACTTCCTTTCCAAGTCCTGGTGTTGTAAGACGGTACGCGCAGTTTTCAATATATTCTTTCTTACCGCAGATATATCCGCCGATTGGAGCAAGTCCGCCACCCGGATTTTTGATCAGGGAACCAACCACCATATCTGCACCGACATCGGATGGCTCAATTGTCTCAACGAATTCGCCGTAGCAGTTATCAACCATACAGATCACGTCTGGCTTGATGGATTTCACAAATGCAATCAGTTCACCAATCTGTTCGACTGAAAGGGTTGGACGTACATCGTATCCCTTGGAACGCTGGATCTCGATCAGCTTTGTCTTCTCGTTGATGTTTTTCTTAATGTTATCATAGTCAAAACTGCCATCTGGCAATAAATCAACTTTGCGGAATGTAATGCCGAATTCGGCAAGAGATCCCTTGGACTCCCTGATGCCGATAACTCCCTCTAAAGTATCATACACTTTTCCGACCGGGGACAAGATTTCATCGCCCGGACGCAAATTCGCGGACAGGGCAATGGATAGTGCATGGGTACCACAGGTAATCTGCTGACGTACCAATGCGTCCTCGGTGTGAAATACATGGGCGTAAATCTCTTCGACTGCTTCTCTTCCGCGGTCGTTGTAGCCGTATCCGGTCGTACCATTCAAATGGGACTCTGAAAATCCAGCTTTCTGCATAGCAGAGATTACCTTAATCTGGTTTTGTTCTGCAATGCGGTCGATCTCCTGAAATCTTGGAAGCAATGCCTGTTCGGTTGCTTCGCAGAAATCGTAGACCGATTCTTTGATGCCAAGACTTAAATAATAGTTTTTAATTTCATCGGTTGCACTCATAATATTCTCCTGTAATTGATCATTGTAAAATTATCGTATATTTTTCTCTGCAAGATGCGTCATGATTGCATCTTCCAGCTTCTGGTCTGTGTTTAAGATATCCTTGTCGAGCCAGATTACGTCCCGTTCCCGCCGAAACCAGGTAAGCTGACGCTTTGCAAAGTGTCTGGTGTCGCGTTTTAATATCCGGATGGCTTCTGGCAGATCGTATTCGCCGTTCAGGTATCCAAGGATTTCTTTATATCCAATCCCCTGCATGCTTGTATCCTCTGTGGTCAAATGGTAGGTGTCGACTAAAGAACGAACTTCTTCCACAAGCCCGGAGGCAAGCATTTCGTCAATGCGCTGCTCGATTGTCTCATACAAGGCTGCACGGTTTCTTGTCAGCACAAAATATGCAAAGTTATATGGAGACGTCTTCTCACGCTCGGTCTCATTGTGTGTCGAAAATTTCTTTCCAGTCTGATGGAAATATTCCAATGCCCGGATCACACGTTGCCGGTTATTGGCATGGATTGCTGCGGCGGATTCCGGATCACATTCAGCAAGCATCGTGTGCAGACAATCGTTTCCCTTTTCGTCTCCAAGGGTTTCTAATTCTTTTCGGTAGCCATCCTCGGTTTCTTCATCAAAGGAAATATCATATAAAAGAGCTTGAATATAAAATCCCGTTCCTCCAGTGATGATCGGGATATGTCCGCGCTCATAGATACCAGCCATCGCTTCTTCTGCATATTTCTTGAATTCCATAACATTAAAACTGTCCTTTGGTTCTAAGATATCAATCAGATGATGCGTGATGCCCTGCATTTCTTCTGGCAGGATCTTCGCTGAACCGATATCAAAATGTTTGTACACCTGAATGGAATCGGCGGATACGATCTCTCCGCCTACATCGTTTGCAAGCTTTAAGGAAAGCGCTGTCTTTCCGACTGCGGTTGGACCGGTCAGTATAATTAAATTGTTCTTTTTTTCTGTATTTGTCATAATTGATGTAGGTATTGTTTCATTTTGTGTGTTCGTCCGCAAGGATTATGAAACGATACGGTGGAATTTCTTTTCCAGTTCGGTCTTACTCATAGAGATGATGGTTGGTCTGCCGTGTGGACACGTATATGGGTTTTCCAGACTGAGCAGCTTGTCAACCAAGGCATCAATTTCCTGAAAGGATAACTTCATATTTCCCTTTACTGCCGCTTTACATGCCATAGTAGATAATTTCTTGACAAAAATATCATTCGACATGTAACCGGAATTCTGAATCAGGGAGCCGACAAACTCTAAGAACATATCCCGTCCATGCAGACCAAAAAGGTTGGATGGAATTGCGTTGATCTTGAATTCATTGCCGCCAAATTCCTCGATATCATAGCCAATTTTCATAAACAAATCAAAGTTATCTAAGATTGCCTGCCGCTCTGCATAGGTAACGGTAATTACCATAGGCGGTAAGAGCTGCTGGGAAAACACCTGTTTATTCTTGAGGTTTTCCATCAGTTCTTCGTATTTTACCTTCTCATGTGCGGCATGCTGATCCATGATATAAAGATTGTCATTGTATTCAATCAGCCAGTATGTCTCAAATACCTGACCGATCACACGGTGCGAAAGCCGCGCTTTTTCCGTCAGAAAATCATCGTCAAAGAGCGTTTCCTGCTTGCCAACCGTGTATTTGTAGGCTGCTGAATTTTTGTCCATTTTAGACAGATCCGGCTTGTTGGATGGTTCCGCTGGCTGGACCTGTGTTGGCTCAGAATTGTCTGGCTGAGACGTTGTACTATTCTGTTGCACAGTCTGAGACGCGGTTGCTGCGTAATTGCCCTGCCGTACTGCCTGAGCAGTTGTTGAACCGCTCTGCTGCTGTATTGGCTGAGCTGAAGTGGTTGATTTGTTCGGCTGCGGTGCTTGTGCAGATGGTGCATATACAACGCCATCGTCGGCAACCATATCAGCGATGTTCGGGAGCGGTGTCCCATTCTTGGCAGCTTCCTGCTCTTCTGCTTTCCGAAGAGATTCCAGAATCTTGTAAGTCGGACTGTAGCTTCCGGCACGGACGTTTTTCTGTGGAATCGTCTGTGACTGTGCCCGTCTCACCTCAAAAGGCTCTGCGGGTTTTTGCTCCGGGTGGGAAATCACAGGGGAGGCAATTGGTTTTTCTCCCTCTTTCGGTATGATCTCCTTGTGGGTCAGAGCCAGCTTTACGGCTGTACAACAGACCTCAAACAGCTTCTTCTCGTTATCATATTTGAATTCCATCTTGGTCGGATGGACATTGACATCGCATTTTTCCTGTGGCAGATCCAGATACAGCACGGTAAATGGAAATTTGTGCTGCATTACAAAGGTACGGTAACCTTCTTCAATCGCGCGGTTTACGACGTTGCTTTTAATGTACCGGTGATTGATAAAATAATTTTCAAGTCCACGGTTTCCTCTTGCGATAAAAGGCTTGCCGATAAATCCAGACAGATGAATATCACCGTCAGTGTAATCAATTGGAATCAGATTGGCAGTGATATCTCTGCCGTATAACTGATAGATTGTATCCTTCAGCTTTCCGTTTCCGGAAGTATCAATACGTGTCTGTCCGTTTGCAATCAGTTTAAAGGATATTTCCGGATGTGACAGTGCAATTCGCGTCAAAAGGTCAAAAATATAGGAACCTTCTGTCATGGCAGACTTCAAAAACTTCTTACGTGCCGGTGTATTGAAAAACAAATTCCGAACAACAATCGTGGTGCCGTTTGGCACACCGACATCTTTGTATTCGATTTCCTTTCCACCGTGGATGACATATTTGATTCCAGTCAGGTCGGTCGCGGTTTTTGTGATCATTTCCGTCTGTGAGACGGCTGCAATCGTAGAAAGTGCCTCACCACGGAAACCAAGCGACAGGATGGAATTTAAGTCTTCCGCATGTTCAATCTTACTTGTTGCATGACGCATATATGCCATGCGCACTTCTTCCTTTGGAATGCCGCAACCGTTATCGGTCACGCGGATAAAGGAAGTTCCGCCGTCCTTAATCTCAACTGTCACTGCGGTGGAGCCAGCATCAATGGCATTTTCCAAAAGCTCCTTTACGACAGAGGATGGACGTTCAATAACTTCGCCGGCTGCAATTTTATCGATGGTCGCTTTATCTAATACTCTAATCATATGTTATGTACCCTCATAGTTGTTCATAAACAATGGCATCGGTTACTGCTGTTTCAGACGTTCCTGTAATTCCTGCAAGTATAACATTGCCTTGATCGGTGTCATATTATTCAGATCCATCGTTTTTAACTCGTTGGCAATCGTCATCTCCACAGGGGAAGAAAACAGAGAAAGCTGTTCATAGTCCGAAGATCTTGTCTCTTTTTTCTTTGGTTGCTCAGAAAGTGCCGGCTTGATGTCGATATCTTTTACCTTCGTTGTGATATCGGAGTCAATCAGCTCATTGCAGATTTCGCGTGCCCGTTTCAAAACTGGTTCTGGCACACCGGCAAGTCTGGCTACCTGTATACCATAACTCCGGTCTGCACCACCCTTGATAATCTTGCGGAGGAAGACAATGTCGTCGCCCTCTTCCTGTACAGCAATACAGAAATTATTGACGGAGGAAAGCTTTCCTTCTAATTCTGTCAGCTCATGATAATGCGTTGCAAATAATGTCTTTGCGCCTAATATGTTTGGATCGGCAATGTATTCAACAACTGCCCATGCAATCGAAAGACCGTCGAAAGTGGATGTACCACGCCCGATCTCATCTAAGATAAGAAGGCTGTCTTTCGTTGCGTTGCGTAGGATATTTGCAACTTCATTCATTTCGATCATAAATGTTGATTGTCCGCTTGCGAGGTCGTCCGATGCACCGACACGGGTAAATATCCGGTCACAGAGTCCAATATTTGCCGACTCTGCAGGGACAAAGGAACCAATCTGGGCCATCAGCGTGATCAATGCAGTCTGACGCATATAGGTGGATTTACCTGCCATATTAGGTCCGGTAATGATCGAGATACGGCTTTCGGCATTATTCAGGTAAGTATCATTTTCCACGAAGCTGTCGTTTGCAAGCATTTTCTCAACAACCGGATGTCTGCCGCCTTTGATATCAATCACGCCATCGGTATTTAAGGATGGACGGACATAATTGTTCTTGTCAGCGACATATGCAAGGGAACAAAGGGCGTCTAATTCTGCAATGTATCCAGCCATCTTTTGTACACGGACAAGGGCTGCGGCAAGTTTTTCTCTTAATTCCACATAGCAGTCGTATTCGAGCGCATATAGCTTATCCTCTGCGCCAAGAATCTTGCCAGAAAGAGTATTTAATTCATCTGTCGTAAAACGTTCGGCGTTTACCAGCGTCTGTTTGCGGATGAAATAATCTGGAACTAAGGATTTGAATGAATTTGTCACCTCAAAATAATAGTCAAAGACCTTGTTATATTTGATTTTCAGACCTTTAATTCCTGTTTTTTCCCGTTCTTTTGACTCCAGATCTGCCAGCCATGTCTTACATTGGGTTTTTGCCAGACGCAGCTCGTCAATCTCGTCGCGGTATCCCTGTTTGAAGATACCACCTTCCTTGATAGAAACCGGAGGTTCTTCCACGATTGCCTGTTCGAGCAGATCATACAGATCTTCCAGACTATCGTAATCCTCGTAAATTTCATTGATACGTTCACAAGGAAGCTCACGGAGCAGATTATAAATATCCGGCAGATATTGAATGGATGTCTTGAAAGCGAGTAAATCCCTTGGATTGGCAGTCTTCAGTGCGATTCGTGTCAGCAGACGCTCCAGATCGTAAATCGTATTCAAATATTCGCGCAGTTCTTCCCGAACGATCAGCTCTTTGTTGATCGCTTCGATTGCATCCAGACGTTTTTCAATCGCATCCTTATATAAGAGTGGCTGTTCGACAAATTCACGCAGTTTTCTAGCACCCATTGCAGTTTTTGTCTTATCGAGTACCCAAAGCAGAGAACCACGCTTCTGCTTATCCCGCAAGGTTTCAGTAAGTTCCAGATTCCGTCTGGTTGCGGAATCCAAAATCATAAAGGAATCCACAGAATACGTCTCGATATGGTTGATATGTGACAGGGAACTCATCTGTGTTTCATGCAGATACTGCATCAATGCACCACAGGAAGCAACACAAGCCGGGCTGTCCTTTAACCCGAGTCCCTCGATACTGTTGATGTGAAACTGACGCTTTAATGTTTCTTCGTCTGTTTCTAAGTTAAAATAATAGTCCGGTGCTTCGGTATGAGATACCTGCAACCGCTCACATACGGCGTGAATCTCTTCTACCTGTTCTACGCCAGCCTGATATAATACCTCGGATGGCTGGAATTTATTGATCTCATCAACGACCTTTTCTGCCTGTTGTATCTGGCAGGTCTTAAATACACCAGTTGACAGATCCGTAACGGAGATACCATAGTTTTTCCCAACATAGGAAATACACATCAGGTAATTGTTCTTGGACTCTTCCAGACTTTCGGAAGACAAATTGGTACCCGGTGTTACAATCCGTATGACCTCACGCTTTACAAGTCCTTTGGCAAGCTTGGGATCTTCGACCTGCTCGCCGATTGCTACCTTGTAGCCTTTTTTTACAAGCTGATTGATATAAGTATCTGCTGCATGAAATGGAATCCCACACATCGGTGCCCGCTCTTCCATACCGCAGTCTTTTCCGGTTAGTGTAATTTCAAGTTCCTTGGATGCTAAGATTGCATCATCAAAGAACATCTCATAGAAATCACCGAGACGGTAAAATAAAATACAGTCTTTATATTTTTCTTTAGTTGCAACATATTGCTCCATCATAGGAGATAGCTTTGCCACGCCAATCACCCAATCCTTTCACCCATGAAGTAAAATCCCTTACAGTCTGTCAGCTTTACATCGACAGTCGTTCCGATCATATCGGCAGTTCCCGGAAAATGTACCGTTACATTCTCTTCGGTTCGTCCGGTTACAAGTGATGCATCGTGATGATTTACTTCCTCCACAAGCACAGGCTTTACCTGATCAGCAAACCGCTTGATCTGTGCATTCGAAATCTCGTTGACTAATGTCAGAAGACGGTTAAAACGTTCCTTGATGACATCTTCCGGCACCTGATTATCCATTGTTGCAGCCGGTGTTCCGGTGCGCTTGGAGTAGATAAATGTAAACGCCTGATCATATTTTACTTTACGGATAATATCCAGTGTATCCTCGAAATCTTCTTCTGTCTCACCCGGAAATCCGACGATGATATCGGTTGTCAGGGAGATGTTCGGCATCTTGGCACGAATCCGGTCAACTAACGCAAGGTACTGTTCCTTCGTATAGCGACGGTTCATGCGTGTTAATATGTTAGTGGAACCTGATTGTACAGGCAGATGCAGATGCTTGCAGATCTTCGGCTCTTCTGCCATTACCTCAATCAGCTCATCTGACAGATCTTTCGGATGACTGGTCATGAAGCGTACACGCTCGATGCCGTCAATTTTGCACACTTCCGTAAGCAGCTGTGGAAATGTTACACGATCTTTCTCGTCCACTTCAACAATCTTTCCGTCCTTGTATTCATAGATATTGCCATAGGAATTTACATTCTGACCAAGCAGCATAACTTCGGAAATTCCCTGCTTGGCAAGTGCTTCTACTTCTGCCAGAATCTCTTCTTTCTTGCGGCTCTGTTCACGTCCGCGTACATATGGCACGATACAGTACGTACAGAAATTGTTGCATCCGTACATGATATTGACGCCGGACTTAAATGTATATTTCCGCTTTCTAGGAAGCTGTTCGACGGTCTGTTTTGTCTCATCTAAGACTTCGATTGTCTGCTTGCCTGTCTCTAAATAGCTGTAAATAAGCTCTGCTAATTTGTAGATGTTATGTGTGCCGAAGATAATATTTACGAATTTATACTTCTGTTTCAATGTCTCAATGACATGTGGTTCCTGCATCATGCAGCCACACAGACACACAATCATGTCTTTGTTTTTGTTCTTTAATGTCTTGACGTGGCCGAGATGTCCGTATAATTTCTGATTCGCATTCTCGCGAATCGTACATGTATTAAAGATTACAAAATCAGCTGCCTCGTCGTCCACTTCTTCATATCCGATCTCATCCATGATGCCTTTGAGCTTCTCTGAGTCGTGGGAATTCATCTGACATCCAAAGGTCTGGATGTTGTAGGTAAGTGGTCGATTCAATGCTGCCTTTTTCTCAAGTACAAGTGTTTTGCACTGGTTCATGAAATAGTATTGTCTATCCGGCTCCATAGTTGGAATTGACACGCTGTTCATTTGTATTTCCTCTTTC
>ERZ1034952.1020-NODE-1020-length-24304-cov-10.200214_pt1 | contig 24304 bp, 19 predicted proteins | sample MGYA00520625_ERZ1034952 | MGnify/ENA primary metagenome ERZ1034952 (study PRJEB33766, sample SAMN09781773) | gut metagenome | biome: gut microbiome | host: Homo sapiens | place: Madagascar | study: EMG produced TPA metagenomics assembly of the PRJNA485056 data... | reverse complement strand
AATATGTTACGATTCAATATTCACTTATTCTAATACACATCATCGCGATTCTCGCGGCCATGCTGCTCCCGGCGCTGAATTCGGCGCGGGCGCGGGCCCATACGATCTCCTGCGCCTCCAACCTCAAGCAGATCGGCACCGTCTTCATCCAGTACACCGGCGACAACAGCGACTTCATGCCGATCCTGGGGGGGAATGACGCCACCCGCTGGCACAAAGTCGCCTTCGCTCCCTACTTCGGGTTCGAGCCGGTCACGTCGTGGAAAGGCAAGCTGCTCGAAATCTACCGGTGTCCGGCCGACCTCGGGTTCAACAGCAACGGGACGCCCAATGTCTACGACGCCAACGAACCCTCTTACGGGTATAACGATTCAACGCTCGGTGGAATCGACGGGACGGAGGCCGGTAATCCGTACGCGTTCCGGAAAATCTCCCGTATCCGCAGAGCCACGCAACTCATTGCCTTCGGCGACAGCGGACACACGCCGGAAGACGGCGCCGTCGCCATGCGCCTCAAGAGTAAAATCGAAAATCCGTATGACAACCCGTACGGTCTCTACCCGCGCCACAAGCCCTCCAACTCCAATATCGCCTTTGCCGACGGACATGTCGAGGGTACCATCTGGAAAGTAATCAGCGAAGATGCCAAAGCATGGTATGAATTCTAACAGGAAGGGATTACCGATGAAACGACTGACCGCACTTCTCGCACCGTTCGCGCTCGCCGCCGGCATCGCTGCGGCGGAACCGCCTTCCCCGATCGAGTGGCGCCCCCCCGCTTCGTTCGATGCGTCAAAGCCGGGCCTCGGGCTGGAACCTCTCGAGGGAATCACTTCGGAACTGCTCTACGACCCGAAACCCTCGAACGCCTCGCCCGAAACCGGCGGAGTCTACGAAAGTGTGCTGCACGGCACCTACAATCACCATCAGCAATTCGTGGTCGCAGGAGAATACGTCATCGTCTACTGGACCAACCATGTGCAGGATGAAAACGGGCCGGGCCAGCGGATTCTCGCCCGGGTCGGCACCTTCCGCGACGGCGGCAGCCGGATCGACTGGGGGAAACCGGAAGAGATCGTCGAACTCGCCCCGCCCGCCATGCCAGCCGGACGCCGCCCGGCTTCGGACGATTCGGACCTGATCACCGGCGCCTTCATGGACGGCACGCTTCAACTGATCGGCGGACGCCTGTTCCTGCGCGGCCGGCTGCTGCTCTGCGACGGCTGGACCGATTCAATGCTCTACCACCACAGCGCCAACCGGAGCCCGGTACCGGACAAGCATTACCGTCACACCCGTCAGGCCCAGTTCCGGTTCGACATCTACTGGATACTCATGCACTTCGTACAGGAGTGGAAGCTCGAAAACGGCCGTCTCCTCCCAGCCTCCGAGCTCTATATTTCGGGTGAGCGCGCCCCGGCCGAACTGCAGGTCACGCCGACCATCCGCAAGAAGATGGGTCCCTTCAACCCGCCCTATGACACCGCGAAGCCGCTGGAAGAATCTCCGTTGGATTTCCGACAGGCGCTGACGGGGAAACAGATCCGTTTCCAGCGTTATCCCAAATATGCACCCGGGACCGCTAAACTGGCCGCGAACGGCAAAAACGGGCTCGCCCACCACGCCGAGTTCCTCCGGCCGGACGGCAGCAGTGTGGCCATCCGCGACAATCTGCTCGACCCGACTACCTACTATGCAGCCGAGAAAAACCATCCGGACGATGCCTACAGCCCCGCCGTCAAAACCAATCTGTTCGGCACCGCCATGCCGGCCGCCGGAGAGCTGCCGGACGGTACCGTCTGGATCGCCGGCAGCGACATGAAGAGATTCAATACCTTCATCACATGGTCGAAAGACGGCCGGGTATTTGACCGGACAAAATTGCTGATATACCAACGACACAAGGCGATACCCGGCATCAGCAAACCGGCTGAAGCAGGAGCGCAGTATTTTCAGGCGATCAGCCGCGGCGGAACCATCTATCTGGTGTACAGCATCGCCAAGGAGCAGATCGGCATCACCCGAATTCCGATGGAGACGTTGAAATGAAACTGCTCTTCTGCCTTGCCGCCCTCCTTGTTCTGACCCCGGGCAGTGCCGAGCTGCCGAATCGTGAGGCGCTCTTCGCACTCCCCAACTGGAGCACCGCGCCCGGTTATGAACCGGCCGGAACCGACGGAATCCGCGGCATCTTCTACGACGGGCTGCCGTACCACGGCAAGCCGACCCGTGTTTTCGCCTGGTACGGTAAACCGGCTGGAGCCGAAGAGCCGCTGCCCGCCGTCATTCTTATCCACGGCGGCGGCGGAACCGCATTCCGCTACTGGGCCGCTCTCTGGGTCAAGCGCGGTTACGCGGTACTGGCCATGGACACCAACGGCGGCGTACCGGCCAACAACGGAGATTCCGGCAGCGACGGAAGCATCCGCCATCCCGACGGAGGACCCGGCCTTAGCCGTGTCTTCCGCGACATTGACCTCCCGCCGCAGGAGCAATGGCCGTATCACGCAGTTGGGGCGGTAATCCGCGCCAATACGCTGCTGCGGAGTTTCCCGGAAATCGATCCGGAACGGATCGGAGTTACCGGAATCTCCTGGGGCGCGGTAATCGGGGAGCTCGCGGTCAGCGTCGACAGTCGCTTCCGGTTCGCCGCAATGGTTTACGGATGCGGTTTCCTCGCCGAAAGCTCGTCATGGAGCCAAACCGAATTCGCCAGGCTGACGCCGAAACAGGTTGAACGCTGGAGGCTGCTCTGGGACCCCGCCTCGCACCTCGCGGGGAACACCGTGCCGATCCTCTTCTGCAACTGGGTTTCGGACAAACATTTCCGTCCCGATTCTTGGAAGAAGACCTGCCGCCTCGTCAAGCCGGAGCTTCGCCATACCGCTTACCGTATCCGGATGGGGCACGCCCATCCGCCGAGCGGCGATCCGCCCGAAGTCGCCGTCTTCGCCGACGCGATGGCGAAAAACGGCGAACCGCTGCCGCGCCTGTTTTCCCGGACAAGCGACTGTGCCGTCTACACCAGTAGCGTACCGCTGAAACAGGCGGAGCTTCACTACACCGAGGACGCCGGAGACTGGACTGGACGCCGCTGGCAAACCGCACCGGCCGCGCTCGACCGCGAAAACCGGACTGTCCGAGCAGAGATTCCGGCCCGGGCGACCGCCTGGTTCTTCAGCATCACCGACAGTCGGAACTGTATCGGCAGCAGTGAAATGGAAGAGCGCAAATGATCCGGCCCGCCGACCTGTTCATCCTGCTGCTCTTCCTCGCCGGAATGGCGGCGATGGGCGTCTTCTTCTCGAAGCGCAACAACAGCATCGAGGAGTATTTTCTCGGCAACCGCGCCTTCCCGGGCTGGGCAGTCGGGCTCTCGATGCTCGGGACCTCGATCAGCTCAGTCACCTTTCTCGCGCTGCCGGCGGCGGCTTTCGTGCTCGACTACCGGCAGCTCGTGCCGAACCTGACGCTGCCGGCCGTCGCGCTGCTCGCGGCATGGATCATCATCCCGTTCTTCCGGCAGGGTGCGGCGGTCAGCGCATTCGAGTACCTTGAGAAACGATACGGCGGGGCAATCCGCTTCTACGCCGCCTTCAGCTTTGTACTGCTGCAGCAGTTCCGGCTGTCGACCGTGCTCTATCTCGTATCGATTCCGCTGGCTGAAATGCTCGGTGTCGGCATCGGCTGGATCATCCTCGCCGGGGGGATCGTCGTCGTATTCTACACGGCGCTCGGCGGTATCGAGGCCGTGATCTGGACCGATGTGGCCCAGACCATCGTGCTGCTGCTCGGCGGACTGCTCTGCGTGGCGCTCGTCGTCCTGCGGCTGCCGGAGGGGTTCGCGGATGTGTTCCGCATCGGTGCGGAGTTCGACAAATTCAGCCTCGGCCCGCTCGAAACCGGCTTCGGCGAGCGTACGCTCACAGTCATGATCATACTCGGATTCATCAATTTCGGAACCGAATACACGAGCAACCAGAACGTGGTCCAGCGCTATCTCGCCGCCCGGAGCACGCGCGAGGCGCGCAAGGCGACTCTGCTCTGCGCTGTGATGAGCGTACCGACCTGGCTGTCGTTCTTCTTTGTCGGCAGCTGCCTCTTCGCGTTTTACCACGTCTACCCGAAACTGCTGCCGGAGGGCATTCCGGCCGACGCGGTCCTGCCGCACTTCATCCTGCACGAGACGCCGCCCGGCGTGGCCGGAATCATCATCGCAGCCTGTCTGGCCGCCGCCATGAGCACGCTGTCGAGCTCAGTCAACGCGGTTTCGACCGTCTCGACCGTCGACTTCGTCAAACGGTTCCGCCGGGACTGCAGCGTCGCGGAATCGCTCCGCGCGGCAATGTTCTTCTCGTGGCTCTCGGGCGCGCTCATGATCGCCGGAGCGCTGGTCATCGACTTCATTCCGCGCGAGAGCATGACGGATTTCACGCTGATCCTCGGTTCGATCTTCGGCGGCGGCATGCTGGCGATCTACCTGCTCGGCTTCTTCACGCAGCGGGTCGGCAACGCGGCGCTGCTGACCGGCGTCGGATTCGGGCTCGTCCTCAACGGCTGGCTGCTGCTCAACACCTTCGAACTCCTGCCGGAGACGTGGCGACTGACCATCCATCCATACTGGACCACGATCCTCGTCAACGCGCTCATTCTCGCCGCCGCGCTGCTCGCGTCGCTCCTCTTCCCGAACCGGAAGAACCTCGCGCGCCTGACCGTCTGGACCCGCGAACCGGAGAAAAAACCGTAGCCCAGTCCGCAACGCCCGGCGGCAACTCTTACCGTTCGGCAAGGTTGCGGACGGATTGGCGTTCGATCAGGCCCGCCGGTACGGTCCGGATTCCGAAGCGTCCGCCGCAGAACAGCTCCTCAAGGCCCTCGCGGATGGCGCGGACGCTGCCCGGCAGATCGTCCGCGATCGTGGTGAGCGGCGGGAAAAAGCAGGCCGCGCTGGCAATGTTGCCGGCTCCGATGACGCTGATCTCCTCCGGAACTCCGTAACCGCACTCCCGGCAGGCGCTCACCACACCGAACGCGGAGTAGTCGCTGGTGGCGAAACAGCCGGAGAAATCCGCCCCGTACCTCCTGAGGTATGCCGTCATCCGGTCATGCGTCTTGGCGCAGGAGGCTTCCCCGCTGCGGACCTCGCAGTCAATGATCCGCGGGGAAACCCCGTGCAGCCGGAGGTAGGCGAGGAATGCATCGTTCCGCCGCCAGGAACCGACGCTCTGCGGCTCCGAGAGAATCAGCGCGATCCGGCGATGTCCATTGCGGAGCAGGCACTCCGCCGCCCGCATGCCGGCCTCCTCCGGGAGAGAATCGATCGCATTGACGCCTTCGCACAGAATATCGTTGCCCAGGAAAATCATCGGGGTCGGCAGTCCCAGAATCTCCGCAATCTCCTGCTGCCCCAGGCGGAAAAACGGCAGAATCAGCAAAATCGCGTCCCCATGCACCTTCTTCAGGAATTCCACAAAGCGGATTTCGGAATCCGGGCTGAAGAAAGCGCGGGAAAATACCCACCCCGGATGCGCCTTCACCTCTTTCTCGATCGCCGTATCGAGCTTCTGCAGATACTCCGCCGGCCAGTCGTAATGAACCGACGTGATGATGCGCGTATTGCGCCTGCGCTCGCAGACGAAGATTCCTCTGGCCGGTTCGATCCTGATCTGCTCCTCTTTCTCAAGCCTTGCGAGCACCTTCTCGACGATCCGCCGCGACACCCGGTGCCGGCGGATCAGCTCGCGGATCGAGAAAAAACGCTGCGACACGACAAAACGGTCCAGCTCCGACTGCAGCGTTTCGTACAGGCGATCCGCCCGATGCTGAATATCACGTGACACGGCTCCCGCTCCCTCCGCTCGTTTCTGAAACAGTTCTTACAATACTGTGTCACGGAGAATTGTCAAGGGAAGTATGCTGCCGCCTGTAAATTTCCGGTTGAATTTCTTTTTTTCGGATGATATCTCAAAATCAAAATGACACAGTTTGTTTAATCTGTGTACATCCGGTATAATTATACCAGTTAAATCGCTTTTCCATCGAAAAGACAACAACCGCAATGTGGAGACAGAAATCATGAACCGATCGAAATTCACCCTGATCGAATTGCTGGTAGTGATCACCATCATCGCCATTCTCGCCGGAATGCTGCTGCCCGCGCTGAACCGGGCGCGGGAAAAAAGCCGGGCAATCGCATGCGTCAACAACAAAAAGCAGGCAATGCTGGGACAGATTCAATATTCAAGCGATCACGCCGGGTTCTACATCGGTTACAGGCAATCGTCGGACGGGACCTATGGCCTCTGGTCTGCAATACTCTCCAACTCAACGGATTCAACCGGGAATTATACTGTCGATGGAAACGGCTACCTGCCAAAATCCGTCATGCAATGTCCGTCGGCAAACAATTATACGCCGGAGGCTGCCTATGCCACTGATCCCGGCGCCTTTCACTGGAGCAGCACTTATGCCATGGAATACAGTGCAGTGCCGACGGGAGATCGTCTGAAGCGGTTAGGCAACTACATCATAAATCAATATATCGAACACAATGAATGGTATCTTCTGAATACAAAACGAATGAAAGCACCGGCAGATACGCTCGTCTTCGCCGATGCCCAGAAAGCGGAAACCGGATATGGCGTCTCCCGGTTCCAATTCGATGCCGTCTGGGACACTGCTGCAGTTGCCGAGACGCATTCCGGCCGCAGTGCCGTCGCCTTTTCCGACGGTCATGCCCAGTTGCATTCCGGCCGGGAACTGAGAAGTGCTCCATATGCCCTTCTGGTCTGGTACAATTCCGATCTGGTCAGGACTGGCGACAGCAACTGATACTCTTTGCGCAATGGAAAAGGTCAATAAGCCATGTTGAAAAAAATACTGTTCCTTCTGAGCCTGCCGGCCGCCGTTATTTCTGCCGGTGACGTGGAAATCATCAAAGCCGAATATGGCTCCGGCCGCCAATGGGCCGATGTTCGGGAAATCATCTGTCACCGACTCGCAACCGAAGCCAAAAGCTTCCCTGCTGATCACCAGACATTCGGCGATCCGGCCCCGGGCGTCAAAAAAATCCTCAAATTGACTTATCGCATCGGCGCAGAAGCGCGAAATGCGGTATTCCAGGAAAACGAAACCGTCGTCCTGACTCCCGAGATATTGCAAATGCATGATCCGGAAAGTCCGGAGTTTTACGGCTCACCCGACACGGTCAAAATTCAGCAAATGGTTTCCGATGCGGTACAGCAGGGAGTAACCCGGCTGAAGATTCCCGAAGGAATCTATCACCTCAGAGCCCCGTCACACGCGCCGAAACACCTGACTTTCAAAGAACTGCATAACCTCGAAATCGATGCTTCCGGTTCTGTTTTCATTTTCGAAACGGAGTATAAAAGCGGAATCGCCTTTCAAGACTGCAGCGACATAACGTTCCGCAATGTAACGCTCATCAACAAAACAACGCCGTTTTCGCAGGGAAAAATCATTTCGATCTCTCCCGACGGCGATACCATCGACGTGCAGGTGCACGATCATTACCCGACGGAAATTGCGGATGGTTACAAAACTCCCATCCTTAATTTTTACGATCCGGTAACGCGGCAACTGAAAAAGAATGCCAGAATGGCACATATCAGATCCGTGGAAACACATACACCGCAAATCCTGCGATTCCATATGGAAAAAGATCAAATCAAACCGGAAACCATATCGTCCGGAGACTTGGCCGTCTGGCGCAGAATCGAGGGTCACGAGGTTTCCGTGGAAGGCTGCCGGAATATGAAATTCATCAATGTAACGTTGAAAAATGCCATCGGAGCGGCAGTTCTGGAAGTCGGCGGAGAGGGCGGCAATTACTACAGCTATAAAGTCACATATGCCGGCCCTCCGGAAGGTGCATCGCAGCGCCCCCTGCTTTCCGGCTCCGCAGACGGCTTCATCAGTTACGATACCCGGCGCGGCCCCACTCTGGAAAACTGTCTGTTCGAAGGCATCCACGATGATGGAATCAATATCAGCGCCTTATATTATTTCATTCTTGAAGTTTCCGGCAACTCAGCGGTCGCCGCGATTACCCATTTCTCTTGTGCAGCCGGAGATGAAATCGGTTTCTTCGACTTCGACCTGCAAAAAACCGGCAGCGCCGGAATCGTCTCCATCGAACGTCTCAGGAATTACCGGGAGCCCCGGGAAATTTATAAACACGGCAGCATCACCTACTCCGGCCCGGGCCAGAAGGAACTCTACCGGCTGACCTTTGACCGGAAACCGCCGGTTCAGCCGGGAAACTATGCCGTGAATCTCAGCCGCTGCGGCAATGGTTTCGCCATTCGCGGCTGCACAATCAGGAACAAGCGGGGGCGCGGTTGTCTGATCCGGGGCTCGGGGACTATCGAGAACTGCCTGTTTGAGAATATTCTCGGCGGAGCGATTGATGCAATGCCTGAATTTTACAGCTTCAGCGAAGGTCCTTACGTCGAAAACCTGACAATACGCAACAATGTGTTTCGTGATGTAAACCGGGCGAATTTCTTTCAATTTGCCGGAGCGGTGAATATTTACAGTTTCGCCGGCAGCTACGTCCCGCTGAACCGGCCGCAGGGAGGACACCGGAATATTCTGATCGAAAACAACCGCTTTGTGAATAATGACGGTCCGAACGTCATCATAACAACCTCCGAAAATGTGACGGTAAAGAATAATCTTTTCATGAATCCCATGATGGAGCAAAGCTTGAATCGTTCCATCGGCGGCTTGGACTGCAGCGCTCTGGTCTGGGCCGCCCATGTCCGAAATCTGACTTTGGCCGGCAATATCGTCCGGAATCCGGGAAAATTGATGAAAAAATTATTTTCCGCCGGCACCGATGTGACCGGCAACGGTTTCCACAACGGCATTCGATGCGAACAAAACGACGATTTCCCATATGTCATCAACAAAAAATAATCGACACCTCCACTCATCTGCGGTTCACTCGAAAACCGTACCGCCGGAGTTCTTTTCTGAAAAGCGGAATCGGAGAAACGCACCGCCGCATCGAACCGGAGCGGAAGTCTCTCCGGCCGGTCCGATGCGAAATTCGGCGGAGGGGGCTTGCAAAACGGCCGGACCGGCGCTATCATAATCGGAAAGCAGTTCCGGCGGCACATCCGGCCGTCCGGAAGAAAAAACCGATCAGATGGAGTGAAAATGAAGCGTTTTTCGTTTCTGCTGCTGTCCGGGCTGATGGCGGCCTTCGATTCCGGCATGGCCGCCTCGGGGCAGCTGGACACGGTCAGGAAATGTGCGGTCCCGAACGGCAAAGTGCTGTCGGCCGTATACACCGACGCATCGGAGTTCACCGATGCGAACCGGAACACGATCACCGGGATACCGCCGCGCATCATCGTCAAACTGCTGCTGCAGCCGGCGAAGGGGTCGAACATCAATGTCGAAGTCTGGCTGCCCGACGCCGGCCGGTGGAACGGCCGGTTCGTCGGCCTCGGCAACGGCGGAGCCGCCGGTTCGATCAACCCGGCCGGCTTCATCGGCTGGATCAAGCGCGGATACGCCGTGGCCGCCACTGATATGGGAACCGCGCCGAACGACAACTCCGGCGTCGGCAACCCTGAAGTATGGAAGGACTTCGGCTACCGGGCCACCCATCTGATGACAACGGCGGCCAGGCAGCTGATCCAAAGCTGTTACGGGAAGCCGCCCGCTTTCTCATATTTCGTCGGCGCTTCGACCGGAGGACAGCAGGCGCTCCAGGAGGCGCAGCGTTATCCGGACGACTACGACGGCATCGTCGCCAATGTCCCGGCCCACTGCCGGACGCCGCTGCATGCGTATTTTCTCTGGAACTGGCAGCTGGTCCGGCGGCACCCGCTGACCCCGGAGCAGGACCGGAGCATCATGCGTTCCGGCATCGAATACATGGCGCAGCGCGAAATCCCGCAACTGGCCGGCAAAGCCGTCTCCGATCCCCGCGTCACGCCGGAGGAGATCGAGGGCGTGATCGCCCTGGCCATGAAAAACGACCCGTCGCTGACCCCGGAACACGCCGGGATGCTGCGGAAAATCTTCAACGGCCCGGTCAACTCCGCCGGCGAACGCATCTTCAACGGCGTCCCGGTCGGCAGCTCCATTCTCGCCGCAACCGGACACCTCTATTTGTTCCGCTGGGCATTCGGCCTCGAACAGGAGCTCGCGGAGCTCAACTTCGATGCGGATATGGACGCCTACACGAAAAAGCTCGGCCCCGTGCTGAACGCCGAAAATCCGGATCTCTCCGCATTCGCCCGGCGGGGCGGCAGGCTGGTCATGTTCTCCGGTACGGCGGATTCGATCGTCCCGTACCACGCGACGCTCGACTATTACGAGCGCTGCGCCGCCGAAGCCGGGTCGCCGGAAAAGCTGCAGGAGTTCTTCGTCTATTACCTGGTGCCCGGCATGGAGCACGGAATCAACGGCGTGACGGACCCGTTTTCGCTGCTGGTCAACTGGTGCGAAAAAGGCGTCCGCCCCGGCGAAATCCGCCTGAAGCGGCAGTATGGCGAAGAGACGGTCGATATCCCGCTCTACCCGTACCCGCAGAAAACCGGGTACGCCCCCGAACGAGGCTTCTTTCCGGAGCCGGCGGTCCGCGGCGCCGCCCCCGTCGCCCCGCGCTACCGGCCGGAAGCCGCCGAATGACGCCCCGGGCGCGGAAAACACGAAAAAATACGATAAAAATCGAGCAAAAGGGAGAGCATGCGGCGTAAAGCGGGCTATATTATCCGGTAAAGCAAGATCATCGGAGGGGAACATGAGAATCCTGATCATCGAAGACGATGCCAAAACCGCCGATTTCATATCCCGCGGATTGAATGAAGCCGGATTCCGGACCTGTTGCGCCGCGGACGGGCTGGACGGGCTTTTCAAGGCCAAAAGCGAGCCGTTCGATGCCGCCGTGGTCGATATCATGCTGCCGAAACTCGACGGCCTCACCGTCATCGAAGAGATCCGGGCCGCCAGGCTGCGGCTGCCGATCATCGTCCTCAGCGCGCGCGATTCGGTCGAGAGCAAGATCAAAGGGCTCGAAAAAGGCGGCGACGACTATCTGGCGAAGCCGTTTTCGTTCTCCGAGCTGCTCGCCCGAATCCAGGCGCTGATCCGCCGCGCCACCGCCACGACCGAACCGACCGAGCTTACCGTCCGCGACCTTTCGCTGGACCTGATCCGACGGAAAGTCACCCGGCGGAACGTGCCGATCGAGCTTCAGCCGCTCGAATTCCAGCTGCTCGAATACCTCATGCGCAACACCGGGCGGGTCGTCTCCAAAACCACCATTCTCGAGCATGTCTGGGAATATAACTTCGACACGCAGACCAACATCGTCGAAGCGGGCATATTCCGGCTCCGCGAGAAAATCGACAAACCATTCGACGACAAGATGATCCGTACCGTGCGGGGCTTCGGATATGTTCTGGAGTGAAACCGGCTTCCTCTCCACGGTGAAGTGCCGGATCGCCGTCGGCTATGCGCTGCTCTTCGCGCTCTCCTTCGGCGTCGTCTTTACGACGGTCTACTTTTACTGGCGGCTCAGCCACCTCGAAACGATGGACCGGAAGCTCTCGGTCTTTCTCAACGAGTTCGCCTACGAATACCTGACCGGCCGGGAATTCGACACCACTTTCGGAGCCGTTCCCTTCAAGCGCGTGCCGGAGGCGGCACTCCGGATCATCGAACGAAAAATCGATGGTTTTTCGCCGCTCTCCGCCTTCCGGAACGTCGGCGACGAACAGCAATTCACCCTGCTCGGCACACAGGGCGGCCGCCTCTGCCGGCTTCGGCTCAATCTGGCGGACGAATCGTTCGAAGCCGAGATCATGAAGCACGCCGGACATGCCGGTTTCCTGCAAAAAGAGTTCAACAGCGAAACCTACGGAGAAGGACGGGGCCAGACCTTTTTTCTGCTGCTTTCCCCCGAACGCGAGGTGCTGGCCAGTTCCCCGTTCGCACCGCAGCTGCTCGCTTTTCTCAGGGAATTCGATTACCGCCCCGGGCAGGAATCCGTCCAATATACGATCATACGTCCCGGCCGGCACAATCTCCGGCTGGCATACCAGCGGCAGTATGACGGCACGATTCTCGCGATCGGCGGCAGCCTCCACGCGATGGACGAGTCACTGGACCGGCTCATCGCCATTTTCTGCATCACCGGAATCCCGATCCTGCTGATCGGCGCGCTGGTGGGATGGCTGCTCGCCCGGCGGTTCGTCTCCGGCATCGACCGGGTCTGCCGCGCCGCGGACGTAATCGCCGCCGGCGACTACTCCCTGCGCGTCCACTCCGCCGGGGAAGGCAGCGAAATCGACCACCTGATCCGCACCTTCAACCGGATGGTCGGCAATACGGAGACGCTCATGAACGAGCAGCGGAACATCTCCGACAATATCGCCCACGACCTGCGGACCCCGCTGACCCGCATCCTCGGGCGCGCCGAACTCGCCGCCTCCGGCCGGCAGGAGCTCGAAATCTACCAGAACACAGTCGCAGACATCGGCGAAGAGTGCTACCGGATGCTGAATCTGATCAATATGATGCTGGAAATCTCCCGGACGGAATCCGGCGCAGTCGAAATCACCCGCAGCCGTTTCGATTTCCGCGCCATGCTGCGGCGTTCCGCAGAGCTGTTTTCGATGCCGGCCGAACAGAAACATCAGAAACTGACGCTCCGCCTGCCGGAAACGCCGGTCCTGGTCTGCTGTGACCAGCAGAAACTTCAGCAGGTCGCCGCCAACCTCCTCGACAATGCAATCAAATTCACTCCCGAGGGCGGCGCCGTCGATGTCGAACTGAGCGTCTGCGACGGCGAAATCCGCTTCTCCGTCGCGGATACCGGCTGCGGCATCCGCGAGGAGGAGCGCCCGGAAATCTTCAAGCGGTTCTACCGGGCGGACAACAGCCGTTCGCTGCCCGGCAACGGGCTCGGCCTGAGTCTCGTCTCGGCCATCGTCACAGCTGCCGGCGGCAGCATCACCGTCGAAGCCGTCCTTCCGCGGGGCAGCCGGTTCACCGTCCGCCTCCCCGGTCTTCTCGCCAAATAAAAACGAGGGAGGCGTTTCGCCTCCCCCTCCCCCTGCCCGGCGGCAGCCGGAAATCAGCGGCGGCTGCGGCCGCGGCTGCCGCTCGAAGAACGGCGGAAGGAACTGCCGCCGGACGAGCGCCGCCCGGCCTGCTTTGCGGGCTTCGCGCCCGGAACCGGCTCCGGCATCCGGAGCATTTCATCGGTCGGCTGTTCACTCGGGAACTGGACGCCGAGCAGCTTTTCGATATCCGGCAGGAAATACGCGCCGTATTCGCAGAGGAAGCTGATCGATTTGCCGGTATGCCCGGCGCGGCCGGTACGGCCGATGCGGTGGACATAATCCTCGGCGCGCTCCGGCAAATCGTAGTTGATGACCAGCGAAACGTTGTCGACATGGATGCCGCGCGCGGCGACGTCGGTCGCAATGACGATCTTTTCGGTTCCGGCCCGGAATTTCTCGAGGATTTTGATCCGCTTGTCCTGCGGAATGTCGCCGGACAGCACCGGGACGTCGTAGCCGAAACGGGCGAGGTCGTACTGCAGCCGCAGGTTCACATCCTTGCGGTTGCCGAAGATAATGATCCGCTCATACGGTTCGGTGCGGAGAATGTGCAGCAGGAGCGCGAGTTTCTCGTCGCGCAGCACGGAGAAAAACGTCTGCTCGATGTTCTCGCTGACCATGTTCTCCGGCTCGCTCTCGAAAACGACCGGATCGGCCAGCCAGTCCGAAGTGAACCGCAGAATGTGATCCTCGAGCGTCGCCGAGAACAGGAGCGTCTGGCGTTCTCCCTTCTTCGGCAGCTGCGCCACGATCCGCTTCACGTCCGGAATGAACCCCATGTCGAGCATGCGGTCCGCCTCATCGATGACCAGAACCTCGACCTTCGAAAGATCGAGGTCTCCGCCGCGCGAATAATCGATGATGCGCCCCGGGGTGCCGATGACGAGATCGACCGGCTGCCGCAGGGAACGGCGCTGCTTCTCATGGTCCATGCCGCCGAATACGACGACGCTGGTCAGCCCGGTGAAGACGCCGAGCGCTTCGGCATCCTTATGGATCTGCATCGCAAGTTCGCGGGTCGGCGCCAGTACGAGGGAACGCGGCCGGCCCGGCTTGCGGTCACCCTCCGGCGGATTGTTCAGGAAGCGCGTGAAAGTCGCCAGCAGGAACGCGGCCGTCTTGCCGGTTCCGGTCTGCGCCTTGCCGGCCAGGTCGCGCCGCTCAAGCAGCGCCGGAAGCGCCAGTGCCTGAATCGGGGTGCAATATTCGAATCCGGCGTTCTGCACGCCGTACTGGACCTCTTCATGCAGCGGCAGATCGAGAAACCGCACCTTGCCCTCCGCCGGCGGAACCTCTTTGAGCGCGGCGGGATGCTCCGGCTTCGGGGCCTTCGGCGCATCCGGGGTCTCGACCTGAACCGGGCGTTCGGAACGTTCGCGCTTCGGGCCGCGCTCGCGTTTCGGGCGGGAGGACGCTGCGACGCGCCCCTCTCCGTCGCGGGATCGTTCCCGCGTTTTTTCCCCCTGCTTCTCCCGCTCCCTGCGGGACGGCTGTTCCCTGGCGGCGCGCGGCTTCTTCTTCTCCTCCGGCTTTTTCGCGGCCGGTTCGATTTTCACGACGACCTTATGCTGCTCATCGACTCCGAGCAGGACTTTCAGGGCTTTCTTCAGTTTCTTCAGCATGTTACACTTCTTTCCTCCGGGTGCTTGCGAATGGTTGGCGCACCTCACAGATTTTTAACGACTTCTTTCAGATATGCGGCGAACGCTTCGCGGAATTCGGGACGCCGCAGCCCGAATTCGACGGTTCCGGTCAGGAACCCGAGTTTATTGCCGAGATCGTAGCGTTTTCCGGCGATGACCCGCCCGTACATTGCACGGCGCGAGAGCAGAAGGCGCATCGCGTCGGTCAGCTGGATCTCGTTGCCTTTGCCGCGCGGCGTCCTTTCCAGCGCCGCCATGATATCCGGCGTGAAGATGTAGCGGGAGGCGATGACCAGATTGCTCGGCGCCTCCTCCGGAGCGGGCTTCTCGACCCACCCGTTGACTTTGTAAAGCCCCTCGCCGATACATTCGCCGTCCACCACGCCGTAGCGGCTCACCCGCTCCATCGGAACCGTCTCGAGCGCGGTGACCGGAGACTCGAACGTTTCGAAGGCCGCGACAAGCTGGCCGGTGACCGTCGTCTCCGTCGCCGAATCAAGCACGGTGTCGCCGAGCAGCACCGCGAACGGCTCGTTCCCGACGAACGACTTCGCGCAGCGCACGGCGTCGCCGAGCCCGTTCAGCTCCTGCTGGTGGATGTAGTGAATATCGGCAAGGCGGCTGATGGAGCGGAGCTCTTCGAGGAGCTCCTGCTTCTTCGTGGCCTCGAGCCGGCTTTCAAGCTCGAAGGCGCGGTTGAAATGATCCTGAATCGCATTTTTCCCATTGCTGGTGATGATCAGGATCTGGTCGATCCCGGCGGCCGCCGCCTCTTCGACGACATACTGAATCACCGGTTTGTCGACAAGCGGAATCAGCTCCTTCGGCACGGCCTTGGTGAACGGGAGAAAGCGCGTGCCGAATCCGGCGGCGGGAATGACGGCCTTGCGAATCTTCTTCATCGCGCGCACCCCGTTCCGACGATCTCCGGCTTGATCACGTTGATCCCTTCCGTTTTCAGGACCCGGACAAGCTCGCAGTACATCTTCTCGTTTTCGTAGGTTCCGATGATCGCGCCGCCGGAACCGGTGAATTTCGCCGAGGCGCCGACCGAGCGGGCGAGCTCGACCATCTGCCGGTTCTTGGAGCTGACCGCGTTCGGGCAGACTTCGCAGCGGAGATCGAAATTGCGGTTCAGCAGCTCCGGGACAGCATTGAAATCCCGCCGCTCGAAAGCGGTCTTGACCCGGCAGGTCAGCTGCGCCCACTCCTCCATGGCGGCCACCACCTGAGGGACGCCGGATTCGTAGTCCTCGCGCAGGCGGCTGTGCAGCACCTCGGAGCCCTCCGCAAGATCCGTGCGGTAAGCGACGTACAGATTCAGCCCGGCCGGAATTTCGATCGGCTCATACCGCCCGATGCCGTGCTCGCGCATGTACTCGCGGTCGAAGTCCATAAACACCGGCGTATTATAGGCCTGCGCGACACGATCCTGCAGCCCGGCCGGAATGCCGAGCTCGTCCCGCTCAGTGGAGAGCACGACGTTGGCCAGCACGGCCGGGGCGAGCTTCACATGATAGAACTCCATCATGGCCCGCATCGCGGCGGTGATGATCGCCGACGACCCCGCCAGCCCGAGCCGGTTCGGAATCGTGCTCGAATAGCGGATCGTGAAATTCTTCTTCTCGAGCCTGATCCCTTCGGCGTGACAGAACTCGTTGAACTTTTTGACCGCCGCCTTCAGCAGGCGGATTCCGCCGTAATAGCCGTACTGCTGCACATCGGCGCTGAGCGCATCCATGCACGAAAAAATATTATGATCGCGCTTTGAAGGCCACAGCTCGAGCTCGGGCGTCTCATACAGCTCCGCCTCCGCCTGGTAATTGCGAAACACAAAAGCAATCGTTTTGCCGTGATAACCGTCGGAAGGGTTCCCGATAAGCGCCGCGCGGGGAAACGCGATGGTTTTGATGATCATAATGAAATTTTCCGCAATCTGACTTTTTAATTTCCGCTTAATCCGGTAATATACCGTTCCCCGCCGACTTTTGCAAACCGTTTACCGCGTTTTCATCGAAATGCCGGAAAAATACCGTGCCGCATCTTGAAAAAGCGGACAGAATGCGATATATTTAATAAATAAGATTTATAAATAATCAATTGAGGTGTAGACATGATCAGGCTGGTGGCTGCGGACATGGACGGAACTCTGCTGAACAGCCGGGGGGAGATTCCCGCCGGATTCGGCGACGCCGTCCGCGCGCTTTCCGGGAACGGCGTCCGTTTCGCCGTCGCCAGCGGGCGCCAGTACGAGGGCGTGGTGAATTACTTCGACGGCCTGCGGGACGAAATCATCTTTCTCTGTGAAAACGGCGCCCGGGTGGTCTGGCGCGGGGAGGATATATTTCTCTCGGAGGTCCCGTTTCCGAAGCTCTCCGAACCGGCGGAGCTGATCCGGTCGATCCCGAACGCCTATCCGCTGATCTGCGGAACCGGAGCCGCCTGGATCGAAAGCGACGACGCCGTCCTGCTCGAAAACGCCTCCATTTATTATAAACGGCTCGAAATCGTTCCGGATGTCCTCGAGGCCGCGAAGCACGACCGGATCTGCAAGATCGCGGCCTTCGACGCCGACGGCGCGGAATCCAACAGCTACCCGCCGCTCCGCCGCTTCGAAGACCGATTCCGGGTCACGCTCTCCGCGAGATGCTGGGTGGACCTCATGAATCCCGGCGTCGACAAGGGGCTCGCCATGCGGAAGCTGCAGGAGTATTTCGGCTGTTCGCCGGAGGAGACGATGGCTTTCGGCGATTATCTGAACGACGTCCCCATGATGGAGTACAGCTTTTACAGTTACGCGATGGCGAACGCGCATCCGGATCTGAAGCTGCTCTGCCGGTACGAAACACTCTCCAACGACGAAAACGGCGTAATGACCGCCATGCGGGAACGTTTCCCGTTTCTTTGAACAGGTATTTCCATGACACATGACATGACAACCGGGAATCCGGCCAGACTGATTTTATTTTTCTCCGTGCCGCTGCTGATCGGCAACATCTTCCAGCAGCTGTACTTCATGGCCGATATGGCGATCGTCAGCCGGACGATCAGCCTTTCGGCCATGGCGGCGGTCGGCGCGACCGGCGCGCTGACCTTTCTGGTCTTCGGCTTCTTTTTCGGACTCACGAACGGCTTCGCGGTCATAACCGCCCAGCGGTTCGGCGCGAAGGATTACGACGGCGTGCGCCGTTCGGTCGCCGTCTCGACTCTGCTCGGCACAGCCGCGACCGGCCTCGGCATGCTGGTCTCGCTGCCGTTCATCGAACAGCTGCTGAGGCTCATGAATACGCCGGACGACATCCTGGCCAACTCGGTCGTCTACGTCGCGGCTCTCTGCTGGGGAACCGCCGCAACGGTCTTCTACAACCTGCTCTCCTGTTTCATCCGGGCGCTCGGGGACAGCTGGACGCCGCTGCTTTTCCTCGTGATCGCGACGTTCCTGAACATCGGGCTGGATTTGCTCTTCATCATCACCTTCGGCATGGGGATCGCCGGAGCGGCCTGGGCGACCGTGCTTGCGCAGGCGCTTTCGGCGCTGTTCTGCCTGCTTTACATCCGCAGGCGTTTCCCGCTGCTGTGTCCGCGCCGGGAGGACTGGCGGTTCGACGCCGGGTTCGCCTGGGAGCATCTGCGCGTCGCGCTGCCGATGGCCTTTCAGTTCTCGATCACGGCGATCGGCGTGCTGGTCATGCAGGAGGAGATCAACCGGTTCGGCACGGTGACCATCGCCGCCTTCACGGCCGGAGCCCGGATCGAACAGCTCGCCGTGCAGCCGATGTTCACGCTCGGCATCGCGATCGCAACCTTCGCGGCGCAGAACTACGGTGCCCGGCGGCTCGACCGGGTCTGCACCGGCGTGACGCAATGCACGCTGATCTCGGTCGCCTGGTGCATCGTCAGCGGCATTGCGCTGGCCCTCTTCAGCCGTCCGCTGGTCGGTATTTTCATCCCGGTCGACTCCGAGCCGGTGGCGACTGCCCAGGCGCAGAATTACATCTACATGACCGCCGCACTGTTCATCATTCTCGGGCAGCTTTTCATCTACCGCAATGTACTGCAGGGAATCGGACGCTCCTTCATGCCGATGATGGCCGGCGGCGCCGAACTCGTGGTGCGGATCGCCGCTTCGATCCTGCTGGCCCCGGTTTTCGGGTATCTCGGCGTATTCTGGGCAACGCCGCTGGCCTGGGTCGGCGCGACGGCGCTGCTGGCCGCGGCCTACTTCACCGTCAGCCGCCGGTTCGACTCCGGGACGGAGGCCGGAGAAGCGGAACGGCCGCGAAGCCGTCTCCGCGGCTTCCGGCGCGACCGCCTGAGACTTTACCTGCTTCGCCTGCGGTACCGGCTCGGACTGCTGCCGACCCGCGCCTTGAAACAGCCGGAAAAGTAGTACTGGTCCGAAAAGCGGAGCATCTCCGCAATTTCCTTGACCGATTTTCGAGAATAGGTCAGCAGCCGCTGCGCCGCTTCGATCCGCCGCCGCATCAGATATTCGTACGGCGGACACCCGAAGGCGAGCCGGAAGTGGCGGATCATATGAGCCGGAGAGTAACCGGCCGCCTCGCAGAACGGTTCAAGGCGGAACCGGCGGTCGATGCTGCCGTCCAGGGCTCTCTTGAGCCCGGCGATCTCCGGGCGGACGGATTCGGCCGCCTCGCGCAGCGTCCCGGCGCACGCCTCGGCGAATTCGTGGAAAATCACCGCGGCCCGCCGGTCGATGGCCGGACCGCCGTATCCAAGCTCCCGCATCTCCTCAAAGAACCGCCGCAGCTGCGGAACGCCCGGAACCGCATACACCCGGTCCAGCCGGTAGCCGCCGACCAGCAGGTCGGCCAGCGGACCGTCGACGATGAAAAACAGCTTGTGCCACGGCGCTTCCGGAACCGTCCAGTAACGGTGATTGCTGCGGCGGTGCAGGAAGTAGACCGAATCGGCGCCGCATTCGAAGCGCCGCCCGTCGCTCTCGAGCAGGCCGCGCCCCTGCACGACATATTCGACCGTGACATATTCATAATCGACGTGCTCAAACCGGCACGGCGCCTCACTCGCGATTCCCCACCCGGCATGGAGCAGCCGGAACGGGAAAGGCGGATCGGCTGTACTGTCGGAAAGTTCTGTTTTCAAGATTCCACATCCTTATTTCAAATAGCACATGAGTTTTTTACGAAAAATCGGCCTGGACGGTTGTATTCCCGTTTAAATTAACGCATAATAACGACAGATGCAAACCACAAACCGGGAGAGTGATCTTATGGAAACGCAAAAAATCGGAATCATCGGAACCGGCGGCCGCGGCGAACACGCGCGCCGCGCCCATCAGCCGGAAAACGGCTGGATTGTCGCCATGGGGGCCGACACGGGAGAAGAGGCGCGCCGGAAGTTTCAGGAGGCGTTTCCGGACGCCGCCGTGACCGGCGACTACCGGGAACTCCTGAACAATCCGGAAATCAGCGTGGTCTTCATCATGACGCCGGATTTCCTGCACGAGGAGATGGCGGTCGCCGCGCTCGAAGCGGGCAAGGCCGTCTACCTCGAAAAGCCGCTGGCGATCACGCTCGAGGGGTGCGACCGCATTCTCGAAACCGCAATGCGGACCGGCTCAAAGCTTTTCGTGGGCCACAACATGCGTTATTTTCCGGTGGTCCTGAAGATGAAGGAGATCATCGACTCCGGGCTGATCGGCGACGTTCAGTGCGGCTGGTGCCGCCACTTCATCAATTACGGCGGCGACGCCTACTTCCGCGACTGGCACTCCGAACGGAAGAATACGAACGGGCTGCTGCTGCAGAAGGGGGCGCACGACATCGACGTCATGCACTGGCTCATGGGGTCGCGCACGCGCCGCGTGGTCGGCATGGGAATGCTTTCGGTCTACGACCGCTGCAGCCGCAGGTCGCCGGACGAACCGGAGGCGGCAAACTGGTCCGACGACCGTTACCCGCCGCTCGAACAGGGCGGCTTCTCGCCGGTCATCGACGTCGAAGATCACAACATGGTCCTGATGCAGCTCGAAAACGGCGCGCAGGCAGTCTACGCGCAGTGCCACTATGCTCCGGATGCGGAGCGCAACTACACCTTCATCGGCACCCGGGGACGGGTGGAGAACATCGGCGACAGCGATGACTGCGAGGTGCATGTCTGGACGCGCCGCGGACCGCGTTCCACGCCGGATATCGTCTACCACCTGAAGCCGGCCTCCGGCTCGCACGGAGGTTCGGACCCGCTCATCATCGACAACTTCCTCGCTTTCGTGCGCCACGGGGCACCGACCAATGCGTCGCCGCTGGCGGCCCGCGACGCGGTCGCCGCGGGAGTGCTCGGCCACCAATCGATGCGGAACGGCAATATGCCGCAGGAGGTGCCGCCGCTCGCGCCGGAGCTCGAAGCCTACTTCCGCAACGGCCAGGTGAAATAGAAACCGGCGGGGCCCGAACAGGCGCGCAGACTGCCGGCTGACGCTGACGTGCCTTCAAGGCCCCCCTTGCCAGACAAAGTTCCAAACGGACTTAACGGGCAGAACGGACAGATCGCCATCAAATCTGATGCAGCCGCGTTTTGCCCGTACAGTCATTTCCGGTTTTGGCTGAACGCTTCCCGCAAAAGCTGTTCGCGGTCGGTCGGACAGAGCGCCCGCTCCTGTTCAGCGGGGTTGCGCGAGTGTTCGACGCTCCAGCCGCTCCATTCCCGGAACGCATGATAGGTCCACGCCCATTTCCGCTCCTCGAAAATCGAGATCATATCCGCCAGCAACCGGCGGCCCGTCCCCTCCGGCGCCCAGCGGATACAGCTGAACTCGCCGATAAAAATCCGAACGTCATGCTTCTTCTGCAGATCGATCACCGGCAGAAGTTCTTTCTCCAGCCGTGCCCGATCCCACATTTCCCCGTTGATCGTCCCCGGATATTCGATTCCGGCCGGACTGCCGTTCAACCCCTGAAACGCAACCTCGTACGGATAGTAGAAGTGGATGCTGTAAATCACATCACGGAACGGCAGCGGCCTGAAATTCGTCAGCGTATTCGGGATCGCCCACTGCTGGTTCTCGAACACGACCGGCATCTCCGGATCGATGTTCCGAATCGCCCGGACCGCATCGGACGCCAGCTCCCGCCACGGCCTGCACCCCTCCCCCGGCACGGCGGGAACCACCGGTTCGTTCATCAGATCGTAACCGATGATGTCCGGATTGCCGCGATAACGCGCCGCGATCCGTTTCCAGGTTTCGATGAACTGTTTCTGAAAGGCCGCTTCGGTGAACATCCGGCAGGCCGCGCCTGGGTGGATGCGTCCGCCCGGCGGCGTATGCAGATCGAGCACCACCCTGATCCCGTACTTCCGCAACAGCGGCAGCCGGGTGTCGAAGTGGGCAAGCGCCTCCCCGAGCCAGCGGTCATAGGCCGCCGCGTCGGCGGTGTCGGCCGGACTCTTCGGGAAATCCTGCCAGCGCAGCTGCCAGCGGACGAGATTCACATTCCAGTCGTTCAGCACGGCGATATCCTCTTCTCCGATCCGCTCGGAGACCATGACGCCGCGCAGCGGGCGGTCCCACGCCGCGATTCCGGCGGCGGAGACGGCAGCGGAACAGCCGGCAGCAAGCATAAGGCACAACAGTTTCAATATATTCCTCATTCCCCAGCAATCCTTTCGTTATTTATCCATGACCCAATACAAATTGAAGGTATTCCAGCCCCAGCCGTCACCGAACAGCTTCGCGGGGGAGAAGGTTTCGACATGCCCGTCCCAGAACGACAGATTGATCCTGGCATCGTGCCGGTAAGAAGCGGCGCGCCACTGCCCCTCTTCCGTCCACGGAAAGCAGAGCTTGAACTCGGAACGGTCGCACCGCACGACGCCCTCGGAATTGCCGCTGTCCATCGTATTGATCTTGCACGATGCACTGCGAAGTTTTGTGAGCTTCGAGGTCGAGAAGTTCACATAGAGGCTCCCCCAGTAATCGCTGCCGGGGTAATAATGATTCTTGGCGTACCAGTTGCCGGTCCATTTGCTGTTGCTCAGAGGGACCGGCTTTGCCGGGCAGAGCAGTCCGGCCGGCATGTCATGACGATCACCGCTCCAGACCGGCGGCTGCCCGAGCATCGTGAGCCACGCTTCGTTGTTGAACCAATACGAGCGGTCCGAGCCGCCGTAGTTGATCGGCGTCATGTAGTCGTCGAAACTCCCGGCATAAAGCAGATCGGCCGAAGCGTACATTTTCAGATTCCCGGTACACTGAGTTTTCCTGGCCGAGCTGCGCGCCTTGCCGAGCGCCGGCAGCAGCATTGAGGCCAGAATCGCAACGATTGCGATCACAATGAGAAGTTCGATCAGGGTGAAGCGGCGCGAATTCATTTCTTTTCCTCCGTATTGAGATTGTGCGGTTTGCAGGAGCGCGTGCTTTCACGGATCACCAGCGCATAATCGAGCCTGTGCCGGGCTTCGACCGGATATCCGTGCAGCAGCCGGACCAGAGCATTCACCGCGGCCTTGCCCATCTGGCGGGTCGGCTGGGCGATGACCGTAACCGGCGTATTCAGGAATTCAAGCTCGCCATTTTCCTCAAAGGAGATGATCGAAATATCCTCCGGCGTATCGATTCCGAGCCGGTGCAGGTCGCTGATCAGCTTCTGCGTCATCAGGCTGTTGGTTGAAAAAAGCGCGGTCGGACGCTCCGGCATCCGGCTCAGCTCCAGGGCGGCGAGAGTGGTGGAGTCCCCGATATGCCGGAACTCCCTGATCCAGATATCTTCGGGGCGACCGCCGAGTTCACGGATCGTTTCACGAAATCCGGTCAGCCGCTGCCGCTGGCCGATATCGAGCTGCGACATGCCGATGAAGCCGAAGCTCCGGTGGCCGAGACTCCAGAGATAGGTCGCCGCATCGCAGCCGGCGGAAAAGTCGTCCACGCAGATGTTGCAGCGCATCTCCGCCCCGTTCCGGTTGCCGATCGACACGACCGGGATACCGAATGAAGCAAGTTCGCGCGAAACGGCATACGAAATATCGAACTCCGGGATCAGCAGTCCCTTGAGCCGGTAGCTGCGCACGACATTACGGAAAAACACAGCGTTCATCTGCGAGTAGCAGCGCGTGATGAACTGGGTTGTGAAGCCTTCGACGGTCAGCGCCTCCAGAATCGCCGAAATCAGCGTGCTGTTGTAGCTTGTGTTCAGAAAATCCGAAAACGCGGCCATGACGATGCCGATGCTCTCCGGCGCCTGCAGCGATGCGGCGCTTTGCGCCTCCTCCCGGTCGATCTCCGAAGCGATGCGGCGCACCGATTCGACGGTCGAAGCACGGTGGCCGCTCTTCCCGTTCAGGATCCGCGACACGGTCGAAATACTGACATTCGCCCGTTCGGCCACTTCGCGGATTGTGGCATGGGAAAGAACCATATGCGATCCTCCTTCTCGTTTGCCATTAATTATGACAATTGGCGGAAGGAAATCCAAATATCTTTCCCAAAAGAAATCATATTTTTGAAAACAGAACCGGAAATATCAGTATGCGCCCAATGAGCTACATGTCTGAGGCATTTCCGGTGTCTTGAAAGGGAAA
>ERZ1034952.1018-NODE-1018-length-24316-cov-5.791517_pt1 | contig 24316 bp, 27 predicted proteins | sample MGYA00520625_ERZ1034952 | MGnify/ENA primary metagenome ERZ1034952 (study PRJEB33766, sample SAMN09781773) | gut metagenome | biome: gut microbiome | host: Homo sapiens | place: Madagascar | study: EMG produced TPA metagenomics assembly of the PRJNA485056 data... | reverse complement strand
TTCCAGCACGAGCTGGCCATGCTGTCCGGGAACACGCTGCTGCCGCTGATCTTCCGCTCCTTCTACTCCTCGGTGCTGGTGCTGTGGGAGCGATTCTGTGCCCTGAACGGCATCCCCATGCTCTACGAGACCAGCCGCCGCCTGTGCGCGCACATACGCCGGCGGGACATCCCCGGCGCCGTGGCCTGGATAGACTACTGCACACAGGAGACTATCTCCGGCAGCCGCAGGATATACTACTGACCGCAGCAGCAGCAGATAGCCCACCACCGTAGGCGGCAGGACCAGGGGCAGCGTCAGGATCACGTCCAGAACGCCTTTGACCAAACGCGGGAGCTTGGCGATATAGTACGCCGCGGCGATGCCCGCAAAGAACACCGCCACGGTCAGACCGGCGGAGTAGGCGTCGGAGGCATAGATGATACCGCAGTCCACGGTGCCCTCGGACACGGCGGTGGTGACTTCCTTCACGTTGGGGCCGTAAGTGAGCTTGTCAGCCACAGCGGCCTCGTCGATCTCATAGTAGGCAAAGGTCTTCTGGGTGTCGTCGGTCTTGTTGCCGCAGGCCACCAGGCTCAGCGCCATGACCAGCGCCAGCAGCAGGGAAATAAACTTCTTCATGTTGGTTGTCCTTTCTTGGTGTTTCTTTGTTTTATCGTATCGCAATATTTTTCCGAGGATAACGGTTTTCAAAAGCATGTGCCCCGCCGGGCACATGGCGGCTTATTTGCCGAAGGAGCAGATGGGATAATGGCACTCCTTGCAGCCCAGGCACAGGCCGCCCTCGCCCAGGGCGGCGATGTCCCCGCGGGTCACGGGCACATCCGCGGCCACTTTGGGCAGCACCAGGTCAAATATGGTGGCGCCCGCGTACATAACGCAGCCGGGCAGGCCCATAACAGGCATGCCGTCCTCGAAATATCCCAGCAGAAACATGGCGCCGGGCAGCCCCGGCGCACCGTAGCACACGATGTCCGCGCCCGCGCCTTGATGCCGCCGGGGGTGTTGTCATCCGGATCCACACTCATGCCGCCGGTACACAGGATCATATCGGGCTTCCTCTCCCGCCTGGCCAGCACCGCGTCCCGGACGTTCTCCACGCCGTCGCCGGAGTAGACCACATCCAGCGCTTCGATACCCAGCGCCTTCAGCTTGTCGATGACCACCGGGGTGAATGTGTCCTTGATAAGGCCCTTCTTCACCTCGCCGCCGGTGGAAACGATGCACGCGGTCCTGCGCACAAAGGGCTTCAGCGCCAGCAGCGGTGCGTCGCCCGCCGCCTGTCCGGCATCATCTCCCAGACGTACAGGTGCTTCTTGCCCATGCTCAACAGCACAGGGATGTCCTCCTCGGTGACCACATGGTCCTTGCGGAAGTGGGCGTCCTTATATTCGTCCTTGATGATCTGGGTCATGTCGTGGCAGAGCACGTGACCTACGGCTTCTTCTGTACTGATAAGCTTCATGGCGGCGCCTCGCAGCAGCGTCCACATTTATCTACAAACTATCTATAAACCATCTATAAAATATCAAGGCTTATTCTAATGTTTTTCTATTTTTTATGCAAGTCCATCGTTCGACATTGTCGTAGCATTGCATGATAATGCCGTATTTTCTTGACAGCCGCAGGCGCTGTGACATAAAGTATACACAGAAAAGGAGGTGCCGTATATGGCATACACAGCAGCCGTTATCACCGTCAGCGACCCGGGCAGAAAGGGTCTGCGGCAGGACACCAGCGGCCCCGCCGTCCGCGCCATGCTGGAGGACGCGGGCTTTTCCGTCACGCACACGGCCATGGTGCCGGACGAGCAGGTACATATCAGCGCTGCGCTGCGTGACTGTGCCGACCAGCGGCACATCGACCTGATCATCACCACCGGCGGCACCGGCCTCTCCCCCCGGGATGTGACGCCGGAGGCCACTCTGGCCGTGCTGGACCGCGAGATACACGCCATACCCGTGGCCATGTGGATGGAGGGGCTGAAGATCACCCCCCGTGCCATGTTGTCCCGCGCGGTGGCCGGGACGCGGGGCCGCAGCCTGATCATCAACCTGCCCGGCTCGGAAAAAGCCGCGCGGGAGAACCTGTCCGCCGTCATCGGTGCTCTGGAGCACGCCATGCACATGATCGCCGCCGAAGGCCACGGATAACACATCCGGTACGACCGCAGCAAGTGCGCACTTTCCCGTCTTTCAGTCCCATCTTACGGAAAATACCCCTCCGGTTCCCGCCGGAGGGGTATTTTTATTGCTTTTGCGGCTCCCCATACTTTTTGATGACCGCCACCGCGCAGGGTATCCTGCCCCGGCACAGGGTATAGCTCACATCGGCATACCCCGCCTCCGCCAGGAACTGCCGGTATGTCTCCGGCGTGAACTCCCGCTTGAAGTCCGCACCCGCCTTTCCGATGGCCCCGGACACGCTGTTGGTAGTGCCTTTGTCCGTCCCGTTCATATAGGTGGGGATGATGATCCTGCCGCCCGGGCGGCACACCCGGTCAAGCTCCCGCAGCGCCCTGTTGGCCTTCCTGTTGATGCCGTTGGCGAACACGTCATACATCCATGCCACATTGTCCCAGAACATAGTCCGCCCTCTCAGCGCACCAGCAGCGCCATGATACCCGCCAGCACCGCGGCGATCACCGCCAGGCCCACCGTGCCGAACAGCCACTTTTTCCTCTTGGCGGCGGCATTGATGTAGGGCTTCAGGTCCTCCGTGCCGGGGATGGTCCAGGCCTGCGTGTGTCCCACCCAGTAGCCGTCCACCAGGAACCGGTCGATGAGGTTCATCACGAACAATATGACCAGCAGCTGCCAGAAGCCCTCCAGGAACCCCCGCGCGCCGTTGACCGCGTACACGAACGCCAGCACGTAGGCCACGTAGCCGGGGATACACAGCGCCTTGAACGCCGCCTTGCTGCGCCGTATCTTCTCATGGGTGGTCAGCCCCAGGGCCACGCAGCGCTCCTGCACCTCCGGCTCGTACAGATGCACCATGCCCACCGCGCCGTTGCGGATGCCGAAGGCACACACCAACACCAGCAGGGCGCCCAGACCGAGCCTCTCCAGAATAACAGTCCCTATCATGCCGTATCCCTCCCGTTTTCAGGAAATAATGTTCTTCACAAGCTGCGCCCACTGCTCCGGATGGCAGGCCAGCAGCTCCTCGTGCTGCATATCCTGCTCATGGATGACCGGGTCGGCAAAGTGCTGCTCGTACCGGGCGCGGTATTTCTCGCCCATTTTCAGCGCGTAGAATATATGTATCTCCGTACCCGGCACATTCAGCTTATCCGGCAGCGGCGTGATCAGGTCGGAATAAAACTGGTTCCTGCAGCTGCGCTCCGTCACGTAGGGCCGCGCGTCGCCGAACATCCGCATAAAAGCGTCCACATACTCCGGCATCTGCTCCGCCCGCTTTGCCAGGTGCTTCTGCATAAGGCGGCTCTTGAATCTGCCGTCCCGCACCAGCGGATAGAGTATGGGCACCATCAGGTCGGCCTGCATCTTCGCCGCCAGTCCCGACGCCTGGTCCAGGTCCGAGCTGCCCAGTATGCCATAGTCCATGCGGATATTCCTCCGCGCCGCCAGCAGCCCCACAAAGGAGCCGCCCAGGGAGCAGCCGTAGGCTGCACGGATATGCCCGCCGCAATGCGCCCTGATGTAGTCCTCGATCTTCCCCGCTTCCTCCGCCATGGTGGGGAACTCCGTCCGCTCCGTTTCGTCAAAGCCGTCGTAGCTGACGCAGAGCACGCGGAAGTCCTTCTCCAGCAGCGGTATCACATGGCCGAAATTGCTCTTCCAATGGCAGCAGGTGCCCGGCAGCAGCAGTATGGTCGGGGCGTCCTCCCGGCCGAATGTATATACTTTCATTTTCGCACCTTCATTTCCGGGCCAGGATGCACAGCCAGCCCATTTTATTCTTATGTACTTGTATATCGTGGAATCCGGTCTGTTCCAGCACATCCTTCAATTCCGCATCGCTGTAGACCGTCATGCCGTCTATCTTTTTCTCCCACTTGTTGTCCTTGCCGGCATCGCCGCCGCACTCGTTGCATATCAGGAACGTCCCGCCCGGCTTCAGCACACGGTGGACTTCCCGGAAGCACCGCGCCAGCTCAGGCCAAAAATAGACCGTTTCAAAGGCCGTGACCGCATCGAACCACCCGTCCGCAAACAGCATATCCGCCACGCTGCCCTGCACCACCGTGCAGCGGCCCTCCGAAACAGCGATCTGGTTGATCTTCTGTGCCTTCGCCACGCTGACAGGCGAATAGTCGATGCCCTTGACCACGCCCTGCGGGCACCTTTTCAGCAGCCGTTTGATATTCGCGCCCCCGCCGCAGCCGCAATCCAGCACTTTCCCGTCCGCGTCCGTATGCAGGAACCGCAGTCCCCAGTCTGCCATCGGTGTGTGGCACAGGTTCATCAGGGCCACCATCACCTTACCGCCTTGTCCCTCAGGCTTGCGTGTATTTTCAAGAAACGACATGGCATTTCCTCCTCGTATGCTCTGCTGCGTCCCTTTCGGTTAGATGCAGCTAACCGCCAAGCTTTTGAAAAGCCGCCTACGGCAGCCCTCTGTTTACGCAGGATCTCTTTACACCCGGCATTGTAGCACCATCTTTTTCACTTTTCAAGGCGGGATATTAAGTTTTTTCCTCTGCAATGTGCATTTTGTCCCTTCGTGCATTTAAACTTTCTTGTTGATTCGGCACATTTTTGTCCATCCGGTAGAGACAAATCAAGTTAGATGTGTTATACTGCCATGCAGTTAGAGATAGTTAACCGCTTGTTATAAAAAGCAGGTCAATGGCCTGTCTTCCCGCACGGAGACCCACAAGCACCGCACAAAACGGTCTCCGCCGGAACATTGCAAAGAGAGAGGAGCAAGCTATGAAACCCGAAAAAAAGAGCTGGATGAAGTCCCTGTTCGCCTACGCGGAGGGGGAAAACAAACGGCTGGTGCTGTCGGTGGTACTGTCGGTGCTGAGTGTGGTGCTGGGTCTTGTGCCGTTCTACTGCATGTACCAGGTGATATGCCTCTTCGCGGCCGGTGCGGCCACCGCCGCCGCCATCGTGAAGTGGTGCCTGCTTGCACTGGCAGTCTACGCCGTGAAGATCCTGCTGTTCAGCCTGTCCACCGGCGTGTCCCATGCCATGGCCTACACCATTCTGGAGAGTCTGCGCCTACGGCTGGCCGACCGGTTCCTCCACGCGCCCCTGGGCGACGTGGAGAACCATTCCATCGGCGAGATCAAGAACATGATGGTGGACAAGATCGAGAACATGGAGCCGCCGCTTGCGCACATGATCCCCGAGGGCGCCGGGCACATCGTACTGCCCATCATCAGCATTGCCGCCCTGCTCTGCCTGGACTGGCGGCTGGCGCTGGCGTCCCTGGTGACCTTCCCCCTGTCCTTCGTGTGCATGGGACTGACCTTCAAGATCAGCGGTGACAGCTTCGCCCGATATGACCAGTCCAGCAACGACATGAACAGCGCCATCGTGGAGTACATCGAGGGCATCGAAGTCATCAAGGCCTTCGGCCGCGCCGGTGTCAGCTACGAGAAGTACGCAGGCGCCATCACCGACTTCCGCACCTTTGTGGTGAAGTGGCTGACCAGCACCTTCGCCACCATGAAGCTCAGCTTCGCGCTGTTCCCCTCCACGCTCATCGGCACCCTGCCGGTAGCGCTGGCCCTGGCCAACAACGGCACCATCACCGGCGCACAGGCCGCGCTGGCGGTGATGCTGTCCATCTCCATGGTGGGCTCCCTGGCCAAGCTGGAGGTGTTCTCCGAGAATATGCGCCAGGTAAAATTCACTGTGGAGAGCCTGGAGGAATTCCTGGAAATGCCCGAGCTGCCCCAGCCCTCCGTCCGCGCGGACATAAAGCGCACCGACGTGGAGCTGAAAAGCGTCCGCTTCTCCTACACCGGCAACGAGAAAGACGAGGTACTTCACGGCGTGGACCTGAGGCTCCCCGAGGGCAGCTTCACCGCGCTGGTGGGGCCCTCCGGCGGTGAAAAGCAGCGCATCTCCATCGCCCGCGCCATCCTGAAAAACGCCCCCATCAGCATTCTGGACGAGGCCACCGCCTTCACCGACCCGGAGAACGAGCACCTGATACAGCAGGCTATCTCCGCGCTGACCCGGGGCAAGACCATCATCACCATCGCCCACCGTCTGGCCACCGTGCAGAATGCCGATCAGATACTGGTGGTGGAGGACGGCCGCATCGCCGAACACGGCACCCACGCGGAGCTGGTACAGCAGGACGGCCTGTACAGGCGCTTCACCACCATCCGTGAGCAGGCCGAGGACTGGCACATCTCGGCGGAGTAACTCACCCCTCTTACATCACAAAAACATATCCCCATCCGACCGGATGGGGATTGTGTTTTTTCTATCAGTCCACGCTTACAGCGCGATCTCACCCTGGGCCAGGGTGACGGCAGGGCCGCCCACCTTCACGAAGGGCTGGCCGTCCTTCAGGATAATCTGGGCGGAGATACGGGAGGGGCGGCCCATCTTCTCTCCCTGTACCACGGTGTACACCTCATCCAGCTGGACGAGGCCGTTCAGATACAGGTAGTACACCAGCGCGCCGTTGGAGGTGCCGGTGGCGGCCTCCTCGTCGATGTCGTACAGCGGCGCGAAGTTCCGGGCGTGGATCAGGCCATCGGCGGTGTTGACGGTAAATGCGTGGACACCTACCACATTGTACCTGCGGGACAACTCCGTCAGGGCGGGGAAGTCGGGAGCGATCTTCTCCAGCTCCGCCTCGTCGGCCACGGGCATCATGATGTCCGTCAGTCCGGTGGAGACCTTCCGGGGCAGCAGGGGCGGCTCCGCCCTTTCGGCCACGGTGCCCTGCCCCTTGTGGGACAGACCCATGACACGGTACAGCTCCTCAAGCTGCTCCGGCGTGTCCAGACTCTCAAACGCCTGGGGCTTGGCCATGTCCATCAGGATGGCGTCCTTATCCACCACGATCTCCAGCGTGCCGGACAGGGTCTCGTTGATGTAGCTGTTTCCGTCGGCCACCAGCCCCATACCCCTCAGGGCATGGAAGCTGCCGATGGTGGCGTGACCGCACAGCTCCACCTCCGCGGCGGGGGTGAAGTAGCGTATCCGGAAGCGGTTCTCGCCTAACGGCTTGATAAACGCGGTCTCGGAATAGCGCAGTTCTGCCGCGGTCTGCCGCATGGTCTCGTCGGCGGGAAAATCCGCACCCTCCGGCAGCAGGACGACACCTGCGGGATTGCCGCCGAATATTTGATCAGTAAATGCATCTACGATCTGGAATCTCATGTTGCTTCTCCTTTGATACTTCAGACTGTCGGCAGTTCCTTGACCAGCGTCAGGATATTCAGGCCGTCCGTGTATTCGTAGGATACATCGTCCATGGTCTTCTTCACCATGAAGATGCCCAAACCGCCGATATCCCGTTCCTCCGCCGACAGTGTCGTGTCCGGGTCGGGCTTGCCGGTGGGGTCGTAGGGCCGCCCGTTGTCGGAAAACCGGAGCGTCACCCTGCCGTCCGCCAGCGCACAGCCCAGCGTAACACTGGTAGCGCCGCTGTAACGGGCGATATTGGAAAATATCTCGTCCACGGCCACGTTGACCCTGGCGATGACCTTCATAGGCACATCCGCCCCGGACAGCGCGTCCTCAAAGAATGCCACCGCCTCCGGGAGCTTATCCAGCGTCGGCACAAGGTTTACTTTCTTCATTGCGGACGCCGCCTCCTTCATTTCGATGCAGAGCATGGTAATGTCGTCGAACTGATCCGCTCCATCCACGAAGCTGTCCACATCCCGGTGCAGCGCCTCCAGCATCTGGCGGCAGGAGCCATCCCTGGCACCGTTCAGTGCGGAGATCATCCTGTCCGTGCCGTAGAGCGTATTGGCGCCGTTGGTGGCCTCCGGCACACCGTCCGTATAGACCACCAGCCGGTCTCCGGCGTGCAGCTCCAGCTCATACTCCCGGTACCGGGCACCCTCCATGCCGGCCAGCACGAAGCCGTGCTTGTCCTTGAACAGTTTAAAATCCCCGCCTTTGCGCATGATGGCCGGGTACTCATGGCCCGCGTTGGCGCACTTCATCTTCCCCGTGGATATTTCCAGGATACCCAGCCACACGGTGACGAACATCTCCGCGTCGTTGTTCTCGCACAGCTGGTCGTTGACCTTCTCCAGCACTGCCTTGGGGGACAAGCCGCTCTGAGCCGCCGACTTCAGCAGCGTCTTGGAGATCATCATGAACAGCGCGGCAGGGACACCCTTGCCGGACACGTCCGCCATGATCACCGCCAGATGGTCGTCGTCCACCAGGAAGAAGTCGTAGAAGTCTCCGCCCACCTCCTTCGCCGGGGTCATGGAGGCAAAAATATCGAACTCATGGCGCTCCGGGAACGCCGGGAAGATGCATGGCAGCATGGACGCCTGGATATGACGCGCCACGTCCAGCTCCGCGCCGATGCGCTCCTTCTCCGCCGTAACACGGCTGAGGTCGCGGATATACTCGTTCAGCTCCGCCACCATGTACTGGAAGGAGTCGGCCAGGTCCTCCAGCTCGTCGCCGGTATCGACCTCCACCCGGAAGTCGGCCAGTCCCTCCATTTTGCTCTCCACCAGTCCCATGGCCGCGTGGTGCAGCGTGCCCAGCGGGCGTATCAGTATCCGCCGCACATAGTAGTAGTACGCAAAAACGGACGCCAGCAGCACCGCGAAGGTGATGCACAAGGTCAGCACCAGGAACTGGCGTATCTGCTGGTCGATCATGTCCATGGAGATGTCGATGCTGGCCAGCGCCACCGGCGTACCAGCGCCGTTCAGGATAGCCACATAGGCCGATGCCAGATAGCCGTACTCCTCATTTTTGGTGACCAGTATGTTCTGCTCCGCGTTCACGGCAAAGGCCTTATGCATCAGTTCATTGCCGCCGCCGTAATAGGCGTCGGTATCCCCCAGGTCACAGACGCCGTCCTCACCGGCCACGCCCGCGTCCCAGATATAGTACATCACCTCAGCCTCGGGCACCACCACATAGAAATACTTCAGCCCCATCTTCTCCTTGGCGTCCAGCAGATAGCTGTGTATCTCGTCGTAGTATTCGTCCTTTTCGCCGGTCCGATAGTACTGCTCCACCTTGTCGCCGTCGATGAGGTCCGCCGCCACGGACGCCTGTCCGAAGGCCAGCTCGGAGTAGCGCTCCTCCATTCGCGTCCGGTACAGTTGCGCGACGGACGGCGCCAGTATGCCCACGAGCACGGCGGCCATGACCACCAGTCCCAGCAGCAGCTTGGGCTGCAGCCGTATCCTTCTCGCCTTTTTCATTTCCGCACCTCCATGGGATGAATGTGAAGCCGCAGATGCCCATCCCGTACCCGGTACAGCGCCCGTCCATCGGCCAGCCGCCGCACGTCGCTGTGCAGCGGCGCCGCACCCGTCGTCACCGCCGTGACATGGTACCACGCGCCGTCCAGTTCCACCTGTGTCATGGCGTTGTACCGGCGGAACACGTCCAGGGCCTCCGCCCCGTCCATATCGTGGGTCAGTGTCAGCAGCCGGTCCGCCGGGCGCTTCCAGTAGGGATGCTCCCCGGTCTGGGGCGTCGCCGCCGCCCAATAGTCCTCCAGGTGCTCCATCACATCCTCCACCATCTCCCGCGCGTGGGCGGCGCAGCGCAGATAGATGTCCACACTGTCGGTATCCCTCGTAACGGCGATGTCCCGCTGGGCCAGGATGTCCCCCCGATCCAGCCGCTGCGCCAGCTTGTGCATGGTCACACCCGTGCGCGTCAGGCCGCGCTCCATGGCGGCCTCGATGGGGTAATAGCTGCGCCCCTGGGGCAGCAGCGAGCTGTGGGTGTTGATGCCCCGGAAAGAGGACAGCCCCTCCGGCAGCGTCAGCACACGGTCATACTCCGCGATAAAGAACAGCTCACAGCCGTCCTCCGTGAAGTTCCGTACGATCTCCTCCGCGGTGATGCTCTCATAATGGACGGGTATCCCCAGTTCCCGCGCCCGCTTCACGATGGCGTATTCCGTGAAATAGTCCTCGTCATTGTGGTATGTATACAGCGCCAGCACCTGGTGCTTCTCCAGAAAATACTCAAAGCACGACAGGAACACGTCACTGCCGAAATAGACGACCTTCATCCATTCCACCCTCTTAAATCGTAATGATCAGTGTATTGAACCCCTGGTACCGCCGGTAGAAAAAGTCCTTCGCCCTCTGCTTGATGACCAGCACCCCCATGCTGTCCATGTCGAACTCACCGTCCTTGCTGGCGCGGCTGGTCTCCATGTCAAAGGGGTTGAAGGTCGTGGCATCGTCCCGCAGGTGCAGCTCCAGCTGGCCGTTCTCCTCCATGATGGCCGTCAGCTGGATGTACCCGTCCGTCCGGCCCTGAAAGCCGTGCTTCAGGATGGCCATGCCGATCTCCTCCACGGTCATGGTGGCCAGCATCTGCTGTTTCATGCCCGCGCCCCATCCCTCGCAAAAGGCCTCCAGCTCGCGGCTGACGTCCATCACGTCCGCCGCGTTGCTGAGGATCGTCCGCTGGAAAATACGCTCCTCCGGCAGCTCCGCTTTCTTATAGCGTCCGCCGATGCCCAACAGCAGGAACACCGCCAGCGACCCGGCCTCCGTCAGCAGGAACAGCAGCCAGAAGTGCTGCAGCCCCAGGCGGTAGCACACGAAGGTCAGCGGTATCAGCAGCGCCGCGCCCCGCAGCGTTTCCAGCAGGAAGGACGGCTTCTCGTTTTCGCAGGCCTGGTAGTAATTGCACAGCAGGATGTTGATACCGGCAAACAGCGCCGCCGCGCCGTATAGCCGCAGCGCGGTACACGCCAGTGCCTCCGAGGCCGATCCCGCGATGCCGAACAGCAGGCACATCCCCCGGGGCCACAGCTCCGCAAAGGCGATCAGCGCGCCGCCTACGGCCAGCCCCGCCGTGAAGCCAAGACGCACCGCGTTCCGCTTCCCCTGCCGGTTGCGCTCCCCCTGATAGGTGGACAGTATCGGCTGCATGGCGCGGCCCGTGCCCTCGAACAGATAGAGGATCAGGTACGAGGTGTTTTGAATCACGTCGAAAACAGCCACGGCTGTTTCTCCGCCCAGCCGGATCAGCAGGTTGTTGCACACCAGGAAGAAGATCATCTGATACAGATACTGCACGGAGGTGGCCATGCCCGCCTTCAGCGTGGAGAGCGCGGGCACAAGCCAGCGTCCCCTGGGCAGGGCAAAGCGCAGGGTATGCTTCTTACCAAAGAACCCTGGCAGATAGATACAGATGGTGATGATCTGTCCCAGCGCGGTGGACAGTGCCGCCCCCCGCGTGCCCATATCCAGCACCAGCACCAGCAGGATATTCAGCGTGATGTCGGAGATATTGCCCGTGACGGAGCCCACACCGGCCCGGCGCTGGCTCCCGTCGTTGCGCAGGTAGTAGTTCAGTATGTTGGACAGATAGAACAGCGGCGTGGCCGCCACCAGGATCTGCAGATAGTCCTTTGTGGCGGTGTACAGCGCGCCGTCCGCTGGCCGCGTACCCAGCAGTGCCAGCAGCGGCCCCATGAATACGCTGCCCAGCACCGCGGTGGCGGCGCTGAAGGCCAGCGCCAGCCAGAACACCCCGTGAAAGCTGTCCGCCGCCTCCTGCGGCTTACCCTGACTCAGCAGCCGGGAATACCGGACGGAGCCGCCCAGCCCGAACCCGTGGGCAAACATGCAGTTGATCATGTAGATGGGCAGGATCAGGCTGATGGCGGCAAGTCCCACCGTCCCCAGCTTCTGTCCCACCACCACGGCATCCGCCATATCGCTGAGCGCCCAGCCCAGCGACGACAGCATGGCCGGTATCCACAGTCCCCGGAACATCCGCCCGGTGAAGCTGTCCTTCGTGCGGTGCATGGCCGTTACTTCCGCTCCCACCGCGTCAGGCAATGGTCAGTATGTCGGAAAATCCGGTCACCTCGAAAATCTCCATCACCGGCTCGCTCACGTGGGAGAGCACCATCTTCCCCTGCCGGTTCATGGCCTTCTGCGCGGAAAGGATCACCCGCAGTCCCGCGGAGGATATGTACTCCACCCCGGCAAAGTCCAGATACAGCTCGGTAACGCCGTCGATGTCGGCCTTTACCTCCGCCTCCAGCTGCGGCGCGGTGGTGGTGTCGATACGGCCCTGGATAGCCAGCGTCAGCGTGGTATCGTTCTTCGTTTTCTTGATGTCCATGTTGTTTCTCCTCTCATGCTCCGTCCGCCGGATACGGCGGTAATTTATGATATAGAACAGTGTAGCATAGTCGCGGTATTTTCACAACGTCTTTTCACGCAAAATATCTTCGTGTTGACGCAAGCCCGCCGATTGTGATAGAATAATATCATCAATCTTTAGGAGGCTGCGTGACTTGAAAAAGCTCTTTACCGTACTGTGCGCCCTTGCGATGGCTCTGCTGCTGACCGTTCCCGCCGCTGCGCAGGAGGGCATCGATACCAGCGGCACTACCTCCTTGTCCGAGGTCTTCAACGACATTGACTTCAATTCTGACAACAGCATGCAGCTTATGTTCGCCAAGTTGCAGCTGGCACAGGCGCAGCTCTGCAAGGACTCCGCCAATTCCTGTATGCAGCAGCTCCAGGGGCTTCAGGAGGAACAGACCCTGTCCGCGGACACCCTTGAAAAGATGCGGCAGCTTCAGGCGGAGGGCGCAACGGAGATGCCCGAGGATATGCTCAGCTTCATGCGGGATCGCGGTCTCGCCTATTGCGAGCCAAAGGATTTCGACTGCTGGGCTTATAACATTGAAAGCCTCACGGTCTATCAGGACGGCCTCGCCAGTCAGACGCAATCGCTGATGGTCAATCTGCAGGATTTTATCGGTCAATATAACTCCTACCTGCAAGGTGCAAGCAGCTCCGTCAACAGCGCCTCCGATACGCTGGCCGCTATCGCCGCGTCCAGAAGCGGCAGTCTGTTCTCCACTGACGGCGGGACGACCGCAGTTGGCGGGCAGTACGCGCTGGTGGCCTTCGCCGCGCTGATCGGCGGTGCGGGCGGCACGGCGCTGATGTGGGCCATTCTCAACCGGAAAAAGCCCTCTAAGGCCATGGCAGAAGGGACGGAGGCATGATCCCCCTTCGCCTTTGCGCGGCGCTGGTCTCTGTATGCCTGGGCGGCATGCTCTGTATCCGGCGCAAGCAGCCCCTGTTTTTCAAAATACTGCTGTTCGCCTCCGCCAGCTACCTGTTGGGCGCGCTGTTGGAGGGCTGCTGGCGCCTGGTCTACGGCGCTGCCCCGGAGGGCTTCCACATAGGCTATCTGGGCTATGTGGGCATGTGGTTCTTCCTGTTTTCCTCTTACTTCGGCGCCATCGACCGTCTGGCCGACGGCGGAGAGCCCGTATACCGTCCCTATCGCCTGGCGGCGCTGGGTGCACCACTGGCCGTGGCCGGTCTCGCTGTATACAGCGTGCTCCGCTGGGGCAGTGCCGCCAGCCTCCCTCTGCTTCTGCTTGTACTTCCCATGGGACTGACACTGTACTTCGCCATGAAGCACCTACTTCTGCCGGATGTGGAGATGGGCATCATCCGCGTCATGCGCCCCTATAACGCGCTGGTCATCCTCCTGGGGCTCAGCCAGGCAATGTCTCTGCTCCCCGGCATCTCACCTGCGGCCGGGACAGGCAGCACGCTGCTGCTGTGCGTATTGCTGGCGGTCATGCTGCCCGCGGCGGAAATGGGGGTTCGGAAATGGTATATGTGATCTTCCTGTGCATCGCCCTGCCCCTGGGCCTGATGCTCCCCATCCTGGAGCGCCGCTCCCGCCGGCTGGTGTTCTTCCTGTTGCTGGGCATGATCACAGCGCTGACCGCCTATGAGCTCAACACCCTCCTCTATCCCCTGTGCGGCCTGGACGCGGTACGCTTTACCCAGACCGTGCCCCCCATCACGGAGGAAATACTCAAGGCGCTGCCGGTGCTGGTGTTCGCCGTGTTCTTCAGCGATGACCGCAAAGCCGTCCTCCCCATCGCCATGTCCGTGGGCATCGGCTTCTCCATTCTGGAGAACACCTTTATCCTGATACAGAACCTGACCTCAGTGACGCTGGGCTGGGCAGCCCTGCGCGGCCTGTCCGCCAGCCTGATGCACGGCCTGTGCACCATGGTCATCGGCGCAGGCCTGCCCTATGTCAGAAAGCAGAAAAAACTGTTCTACACGGGCATCTTCGGCCTGTGGTCCATCGCCGTCACCATGCACGCCATATTCAACCTGCTGATCCAGTCGCGGTACAACTGGCTGGGCGCCTGTCTGCCCATAGCGCTGTACGGTCTGCTCTACTGGGTCAGACGCCGCGGACGGCTGAAGCTGCCGTTCCTATCCTACTGAATATATCAAAAGCAGCCCGATATGGAACTCCATGTCGGGCTGCTTTTGTCCGCTTACTGCACCGACAGCTTTTTCTTCATCTGCACAAGCACAACGATCAGCGCCGCGTTGCCCGCCAGTGACAGGATAAGCAGCAGCGTCACGGCAGAGGACGTACTCCCCGTAATGCCGAACAGCGCACCGGCATTCATAGTATCATCCCCACCACTGGTATCCGCAGCTGCATCGCCGTCCGTGTCTGCCTGCAAGCCTTCATCTGCCTTTCGATAGAGGTATGTTCTGTACTTGGTCGGTGTCTGAGAATAGTCAAACGGTTCGCCATCCTCCGTCACCCATTCGCCCCCCAGCCATGTGGGTTCTATGGGCTTGCTGTCTCCGAACATCTCCTCCCGCAGCACAAAGCTGGAGGGGTCGCTATTATCGAAGAAAACCACGATGCAGCTTGAACTTGAGGTCCGATACCAGCACTCCTCCAAATATGTGCCGCCCCGCACATCACCTCTGCCCAGCATTTTGTCGAAAAATATGGTCGTACCATAGAAGGAGTCGTCGTTCACCCGGGCGCTCTCCTGCAGATACACATTGTCCCGCACGATGCCGCCGCCGCAGTTGATGGTACTGGAATACGTGGCCCAAATGCCCTCGTGGGGTTCAAAGTCCTCCCAATAGATGGACATATCATCCACGATGTTGTCCGCGATCTCGCCGCCCCGCAGGTTCAGCGTTCCCGCCAGATAGATGGCACCGCCTTTGTTCGTTCCGTCATAATTGCCGGTGATCAGGCCGCCGGACAGGGTGAATACAGCCCCCTCGCTGACATAGATACCACCACCGCCGGACCGAGACTCACAGCCTCTGATCGTACCGCCCTCCATGCTGAACGTGCCCTCTTCCACCCATACGCCGCAGAAGGAGCAGTTGTCGATCAGGGCGGTGTCGCGCATGATGAACCTGGCCGTGCTGCCGGTGGTATACACCGCACCGCCGCCTCCGGCGTGCCAGGTCTCGCAGTCCTTGATGACCGCGCCGTTATACATATAGAAGTTACCCTGCGTGCAGACCGCGCCGCCGCCATACGCCCCCTGGCAGTCCCGGATGGTGGCGCCGTTCAGTTCCAGCTGTCCACCCTCTGCCACATAAACGCCGCCGCCATTGTATGCGACCGTGGCGTCCTCCGCCGATCCGCCAGCCAGCGCACCGCGCTTCTGCGTATCTGAGTCGGTGATGACCAGCCGCCCGCCGTCCTGTACCAGGAATATCCTGGTGCGTCCGCCGCCGTCCAAAACATGGCCATTCAGATCCAGCCGCACACTGGACGTACCGGAAACGGTGATCTCACCGTCCCCCTCCCCGGCGGTGATGTCGCACGCGAGCGTAATGCTCGGTGCCGTGTCCGCCGACTGGATGGCATTGGCAAGCTCGCTCCACGAGGACACGGTCACATCCTCCGCGAAGGATACCGTCACAAGGCCCACTGCCACGCACAGCGCCAGCAGAATGCCCACTATCCTTTTCTTCATCTTGCTTCCTCCCTTTCCCCGTCCGCCGGCAGCGCAGGAGCGCCGCCGGCGTCGGCCAGCGCAAATTGGTATATATACCAATTATATGCGATGCCAGGCGGATAGTCAAGTGTCATCCGGCCTCTCCCGCACCGGAACAGTCCCCCCCATTACGCGGGCCGCGTCACTTCCCCACGGTCCTGCACAGCGTTTCAAGCGCCGCGGACACGGGCATACGCAGCCTTTCCTCCACCTCCGCGGCGGAGACAGGCGCCTCCAGCAGCTCCGCCGTCGAAACGGGGTATCCCCCCGTTTCGCTCCCCCGGCGCAGATAGATTAACCCCAGCGTCATATAGTTGGCCTTGCTCTCTATGATCTCGGCCTCCCCCTCAAACATTCCCGGCACGCGCAATGCCCGCACTATGCCCCGGCGCATCTGACCGAGGTAGGTGGGCTGATAATATCCACCAAAAACCGTCATATCCCGCAGGAAATGCATCTCCAGAAAGCACAGGAACATCCCCGGCAGCAGTGTCTGCTCCCGCATCCCCTCTGCCAGCGCCCGGGGCGTAAAGGGCACCCTCACGTCCTCCCCCAGCGAGCTGCAGCCCGCCAGCACTGTCTTCCCCGCTTCCTCCCACAGCCGCAGCGGGAACCGTATGCCGCGGCTGTCCAACCCCCAAAAGAAGTGCGTACCACCGGTATTCCCCTCCCAGCACCCGGCCACGCCGTCCAGCTCCCGGAGCAGTGCCGTCCGCAGCCCTTCGCGGAACAGCATCTGATGCAGTATCCCGCCCTCTCTCCGCAGGTCCCTCGCCAGCAGGCGGGCGGTGATGGTCTCCATTGGCATCCAGATGTACCTGGGCCTCCGGTCGGTAAAGTACCGCTGTGAGATCATATCATTGATAACCGTGGTCTGCTCCCGCAGCGTGTCGTACCGCTGCACCTCCTCCGACAGCAGCACCTCCCGGCAGAAGCGCTCCAGCGTGTCGCCCATGCGGGCCGTGATGGAGTCCTGCCGCACCTCCTGCGGCAGACGCTTCAGAACATTGTCCACCATTTCGGGGATAATACCCCCTATAGCCGCCACGCAGGGCCGCCGCAACTTCCAGGAATACAGCGGCAGCCGCAGCCGCCCCTCCGGCAGGGTGCAGTCATAGACCACCATGCCTCTGGGATACAGGGTGCTGGTCAGGCTCAGATTGGCACACGCCACCACCGGGACGACCTCTCCTGTCTCCCCCTGCAGCCGCAACCATTGATCGTACAGGATCGTATCCTGCACGGTCATGTACTCAAAGGCCGGGTGGTGATGATTGGCGGTGGTCATGCAGCGCCTGCGGCGCAGGACCTCCGCGCACTCCCCGGCTGTCTCCGCCCCGAAGAAGGCGCTGACATAGTCCCGCACCTCCTCCAGCAGGTCCTCCGTCGGCAGGATGTCCGGCAGCGGCCGGTGACGTACCTGCTGCAAATACGCCAGAAGCGTTTCATCTCCGTGCCGCTCCAGCAGCTCCGCGGCCGCCGGATATGTACCGGAAAGGGCCGCGATCTGCTCATTCATTTTGTGCATCCTCCAGCTTGATCGAAAGCACCGTGTTGTTCATGTTCATGATCCGCGTGTAGGTCTTTTGGTCGGTCAGTCTCTCCAGCAGCTTGATGTTGTTCATCTGCAGGATGTCCTCGTCGTCCACAAAGGCCAGCGGGTCGAAGGGCGCACCGTTGTCCCGGATACGGACGATCAGGTTCCCCTCCTCCAGCAACAGACATATATCGATCATGTCCACATGCTCATTGTAGTTTATGATATTCAGCGCCGCCTCCTCGAAGGCGATGGCCAGGAAAACGCCCTTGTTGCGGGGGATGTCGTTCTGTCTGCAGAACTGGTCGATCTCCCGGTGGATGTCCGCCACATTCTCCGGCTCACCCGTGATGGAGAACGTATGGCAGCTCCGCTCCGCCTGGTCCTTCAGGCCCAGGATAGCCACATCCTTATATACTCTTTTCTCCCGCAGCAGCGTGACCGCCGGCGCCAGGAGTTCCACCATAAAGCACCATACCGCCACCACCGGGATACTGCTCCAATGGAGCTGCGTAATGGCCGCCACGCCGAGCAGCAGTATCAGTATCCTGAACACCACGTTCTGCAGCGCCAGCAGAAACACCGCCAGCTTCTGCCGCTGCACGCTGGTGTACAGCCTGGTCAGGAGATCGCTGAGCCACAGGAACGGCAGGCTGAACAGCATGATGCGGAATGCCAGCATGGTGTCCGCCTCCGGCGCTATGCCGTAAGCATTCAGGAACGCCGCGGAGAAGGCAAACAATCCCACCACGATAGCCGCCACGATGGCGTAGGTATACTTGGCCAGAAGCGAGGTCATCCGCTGCAGCCCGTACAGGTCGCGCTCGCCGTAGAGCATACTGCCCAGCGTGGAGATGGTCTGCAGCGCGCCGCCCGCCAGAATACGCAGGATAGAGCGCAGCTGACCGTACACCGCGTACAGCGCCACACCAATATTGCCCACGAAATACACCAGCAGCAGGTTGACCACCAGCCCGGCGAATATCCGCGACAGCTTGTCGGTGGCAAAGGAGGACGAAGCCGAAGCCAGCTCGCGGCGGGCCTCCCGGTACGCCTTCTGCGCCTCCCCCTTCCGCAGTATAAAATGGAACGTGCGCTTTTTGGAGAGCAGGTAGGGCAGCCCCACCAGCACACCGGCTACATTTCCCAACAATGAAGCCGCTGCCGCGCCGGCGACCCCCATGGGCAGGAACTGCATGAACACCACGTCCAGCACGATGTTCACCCCGTTGGCGGCGATCACCGCCCCCATGGCCAGCTTGGAGTGATTGTCCACGATGGCAAAGCCGGACAGTATCAGATTCAGCCCCACGAACGGTGCCGACAGCAGGGTAAAGAAGGTATACCTGGCCACATCACCCATGATGCTGCCGTTGTTGGACAGAATACCGCTGAAAAACCCGCAGAACGGCAGCAGGCACCAGCAGACCAGGCCGCCCAGCAGCGTCAGCAGGAAGGACAGGGTGAACACCCCGTCGGCCTGTCTGAACTTCCGCCTGCCCAGCAGGATACCGGCGGCCACCGGCCCTCCCGCCGACAGGACGAAGCCCGCGAACTCCGCCACATCCACAAAGCTGTCGCAAAGGCCCGCCGCAGCGACCGCATCGGCGCCCAGCAGGGCGCCGATGATCATAAGGTCCACAACGGGGACCAGATAGGAGGTCGCCGTCACCACAGTGCCGACACCAAAGAATTCCCTTGTTTTACTCCGTATGATAGCCTCGTTGCGGCTATACTCATATCCCATAACTTCTCTCCGCCTTTCTCCCCCGAAGCGCGGCACGCTCCCGCGCCCTTATCCCTCTTTTTTCAGGCATTCTCCGTCCAGCATCCCCAGCTTGCCGGACACTGTCACCACCTCGACCTGCAGGCAGGTCATGTTGCTGGCCGTGGCGATGAGATCCACCACAGCGTTGATGGCCACGGCCAGCGCCACCGCGTCGTTGGGTACCAGGCCTATTTTCTCCCCCTCTCCCGTTCACGCGGCTGCCTCTCCCCACAGCCTGCGCAGATCACTCAATACTCAGAATATCCGCAAAACCCGTGACCTCGAATACCTCCATGACGGCCTCGTTCACGTTCCGCAGCACCATCTTCCCCTGCTGGTTCATGACCTTCTGCATCGCCAGCAGCACACGCAGACCGGCGGAGGATATGTACTCCAGCTTCTCAAAATCAAACATCAACTCGGTAATACCGCCAATGCTGCTCCGCAGGTCCTCCTCCAGCTTCGGCGAAGTCGTCGTGTCCAGCCGCCCCTCCAGGGCCACGGTCAGTGTCGTCCCAGTCACCGCTTTTTCGATATTGATCATTCCAAACCTCCAAATAAGAAATAATTACATCGTCTATCCGTTATTGCCGCTCACGTGGCGCTCTCCGGCTTTTCCTCCGCCCGCTCCAGCAGCATCTGGTCCGTCTTCTGCCGCAGGAGCAGCAGCATATCCAGCTGCTCGGCGTTGATGTCCAGTCCCTGCTGACGGAACAGTTCCAGAAGTCTGCGCCTGTATTCGCTCTCCTGCAGCGTCGGATACTGCTTTGCCAGCTCGTTCAGCTTCTGCCGCAGCTCCGCGTTGGTATCCGCCTCCCAGTTGAATTTCGCGGTCTCCGCAAAGGTGAGCTTTTTCTTTTTCCAGGGCCAGTTCATAGAAAACGTCCTTTCCGCAGGCCTCTTACCCGCATATCCTATGGCCAGCGTTTTAGTCGATATACGTTTCATGATATGATACCACCGCTTCCTCCCCCCGCGGGCGGAAATACCGAAATTGGTCGTTTTCCCTCCCGAATTGGTCAACGGCAAAAAGAAAAGCCTCCCGAAGGCGGTTTTCGTACAGATAGCTTCTATGGATTCAGGATGACACAGGCCGTGCAGACACCGCCCTCCACCTTATAGTTGACCTCGCCCTGGTACCGGGCGGCGGCGGAAACGATGCTGTCGATGCCGACGCTGCGCGCGGCGGGCAGGCCATTCTCCAGCTTCAGCCCGGGAGCGCAGGGATTGCCCACCGCGATCACCGTTTTGGCTCCCACGTTCCGGATGTGGACGCGGATAGGCCCGGTGCTGCCCGCCGCGATGCAGGCGTTGAGGGCGTTTTCCAGCAGATTGGCCAGGATGGCCACAAAATCCACATCGGTCACCCCGGACTGGGCCGGCGTATCCGCCTGCGCGGTGAAGTCCACCCCCGCCTCCTTCGCCTTCCCGGCGTAGGAGCGCAGTATCTCGTTGACCATAAGGTGCGGGCACCAGGCGGGGAATTCCTCTATCTCCTCCTCCTGTTCCAGATAGCGCAAAATGGCGTCGGTGTCCCCCGCCCGCGCCATGGCCGCGATACAGACGTCGTGGTGCCGCTTGTCGTGCCGTATACGCCGGCTCTCCCGCTCCGCCTTACTGACAGTCTCCACATAGTCTGTCAGGTAATCCGTTTTCTGTCTGCCCAGCGCCTCCCGCGCCTCCTTGCGCATGTGGAAGATATTGCTGACGCTCAGGACCGTCACCGCCGCAAAGGTACACACCGCCACGCAGAACACAAGCAGGGTATGGGCCTCCACCCCGTTGTCCAGCCGTATCCGCGACATCAGCGCCCCGAACAGGAAAAAATATATCCCGGAAACGGTGCTCAGCAGCCTCCAGCTGCTCTTCTGAAAGCCGCTGACCTCCCGGAGCAGCGGTCTGCCGTACTTCCGGTAGGCCAGCAGGATGGGCAGCGCCGTGGCGATATGCAGTGCGGTGCGCACAAGGTATTTCACCGTCGCCGTGCCGTCCGGCAGGAAAAAGTAGCACAGGTAGAGCCCGCCCGACCAGGAGATGCAGCACACGCAGAAAAACGTGATCAGCAGATACAGCTTTTTCCAGAAGCCGTCCGCCGACACTGCCATGAATACCCCCGCATAGCTGACAAAGCCGATGGTCAGGGATACCGGCAGCCGCAGGGCCACCGGCAGCAGGCCGAAGCACAGGTACATATCCAGCAGCAGGATAATGCCCTCCGCGCCCCACAGCAGCGCCGTCTTTTTCACGGAGTATCTCCGCTCTTGCATCAAAAGCCCGGCCACCAGCAGCACCGCAAAAATCGACAGGCTCACGTAGAGGATCGTTCCGATATAGCGGGGGTCTGTCATCAGCTTTTGACCTCCTCCAGGTAGAAATCAAAATACGCCTGCTTGATCTGGGCCCGCAGCCGCCGCGGCACCGGGATGCGCTCGCCGGTATCCATCACCAGGTCCGTGCCGGAAAAGCAGCGGACATGGCCGAGATTCACCACGTAGGAGGCCCCGCACGGGACCATGCCCCGCCGCCCCGCAAGACACTCCTGCAGCTGGGCAGCAGACATTCGCGCCGTCAGCTTTTTCCCGGAGGCCAGGGAGAATATCCGCCGCTTGTCGTCTGTCTCGATGTACAGCACGTCCTCCAGCGCGATGCGGTGCAGCCCGCCCTCACTGGGGAGCATCAGCCACGTCCGCTCCTGCCGCATGGCGATCACCCTGTCCAGCGCGGCGCCGAATTTCTCCCGGGTGTAGGGCTTCTGTATGTAGTCCGCGGCGTGGAGTGAAAATGCGTCCACCGCATAATCCGAGCTGGTGGTCAGGAAGATGATGTCCGTGTTCTCGCTGCAGCGCAGGATGTCGCGGGCCAGCTCCGTCCCCAGCATGCCGGGCATGCATATATCCAGCAGCGCGATGTCCGGGCAGCCCGTTTTGTCGAAGGCGTCCAGCATCTCAAAGGCGGAGGAATACACCGTAGGCTCGATGCCGTGCTCACCGTGCGCGTCCGCGTAGGCCCGCAGATCCTCCGCGATGCGCTCCCGGTCCCTGGCATCATCATCGCATATAGCGATCTTTAGCATCGTCCTCCCCCCCTCGTCTCTTTTGATACTGCTATTATATACCCTTCTCCGCCGCTTCGCAAGCGTCGGTCCCGGCGCGCTCCATCTCCAGCAGCTTCATCTTCCTGTCGATGCCCCCGGCATAGCCGGTCAGGCTGCCGTTCGTCCCCACGACGCGGTGACAGGGTATCACCAGCGAGATGGGGTTGTGTCCCACCGCGCCGCCCACCGCCTGCGCGGACATGCTGGGCAGACCCCGCTTTTCCGCCACACACCGCGCGATCTCGCCGTAGGTCATGGTCCGGCCGTAGGGTATCTGCAGCAGTATCTCCCACACGGCCCGCCGGAAATCGGTGCCCGCGGGGTGCAGCGGCGGCGTGAAGTCCGGCGCGCCTCCGGCAAAATACGCATCCAGCCAGCGCCGGGTCTCCGAAAGTGCCGGGGTCTCCCCCTCCGTGCGCTTTGCGGACAGCCCGCGGCCGAAATATTTCTGTCCCTCGAACCAAAGGCCGGTCAGCCCGGTCTCGTCCGCCGCCAGCAGAATACCGCCCAGCGGCGAATCATAGTGCTGCGTGAAAGTCATACGTCATCCCTCCACTTTTACTTCTTCGGTTTATAGTCCTTCATCTCCGGTATCGCTCCGCCGGACACCGCCCACAGGTACAGGCTCGCCACACTGCAGTAAGGGCTGAAGCGCCGCCGGTATCTCTCAAACCGCTCCCGGTCTATGCTCCGATGGTGATAGACCATCCGCAGTCCCCGCTGGATGGCCAGGTCGTCATAGCTGAAAATATCCGGGCGCTGCATGCAGAACAGCAGTATCATCTCCGCCGTCCAGACGCCGATACCCTTCAGCGCGCTCAACGCCCGTATCGCGTCCGCGTCGGACATGTGCTCCACCGCGTCCAGGTCGAACGCGCCGGTGCGGACCTTCTCCGCGAAGTCCGTGATGTACTCCGCCTTGCGGAACGTCATGCCCAGGGACTGCAGCTTGGGGACGCCTGCCGCCAGAATGGTCCCGGCGTTCACCTCACCCAGCGCGTCCCGCATCCGCTGCCATATAGTCGCCTGCGCCTTTGTGGAGATCTGCTGCCCGACGATGTGGTGCACCACGGACGAAAACAGGTCCGTATCCACCGCGCGGTCGATGTGCCCCACGCGGTCTATCACGCCGCACAGCCGCTTGTCCTTCTGCCGCAGATAATTGAGTTCTGTCGCTCCATATTCAAAGTACCGTTCCATCGCCCTCTCCCCTTTCCACCGCGGCGAACCGCCGTGACGGCCGGTAGACCAGCACCGCCGCAAAGACCAGCAGCATGGTCGAACACAGGCTCACCGGATACACCGTCATAATAGTGCGGAAGGTGCGGCTCATAGGGAACACGAACTGTATCCACGCGATACGTATGCCGCACACGCCCACCATGGTCAGTATGGCCGTGGCCGCCACCGGCAGCGCGAACCGCGGTATCTTGTCCCATATCGTACCGTGCAGCATGTCCAGCTGCTGTTTTTCTCTCATAGTGCCCCGCTTCTTTCTGCTGTCTGATCTGTTGCCGCCGGCCGGCCAAAGTACCCCTGTCTGCCGATGACGGGTCTGAAACAAGGGGATTATAGCACCCTCTCCCCGCCATGTCCATACCTGTACGCCCCCTCTGCGGCAGTTTTCTCCGCGCCGCCGGATCCTTCACCCGCTCCCCGCATAAGAGATAAGGCCGCATCAGCCAAAGGCTGATGCGGCACTCTTCTCCGCCGTGTCGGGCGGACTGTTATTTACCCGTAGCGGCGCTCTTTTTCTTATATCCGCAGTCGCAGTACGGCCCGCCGGAGGCAAGGGTATACTGCCGCACAAAGTCGGTCACGCCGCCCGCCTCGCTCATGGTGTAGTCCAGACGGCACAGCGCGGGAGTGAGGTCATATAGCCCCAGCTTTTTCATCAGCACACAGATGCCGCATTTGGTGAAGCGTCCCTCGTAGCCGCTGCCATCCGGGTATTCGTAAAACTCCATGTTCCACG
>ERZ1034952.1014-NODE-1014-length-24377-cov-4.684483_pt1 | contig 24377 bp, 19 predicted proteins | sample MGYA00520625_ERZ1034952 | MGnify/ENA primary metagenome ERZ1034952 (study PRJEB33766, sample SAMN09781773) | gut metagenome | biome: gut microbiome | host: Homo sapiens | place: Madagascar | study: EMG produced TPA metagenomics assembly of the PRJNA485056 data... | reverse complement strand
GTCAGAAACTCAGACAGCGGCACGGCGCGATGCGCACGCGCGATCGGGGCGTCGCCGCAGCCGAGCGGGCGGGCGCCTGAAACCAGATTGCGCGCGCCCGAGAGAATACCGTCCCATTCCGCGTTCTGCGTCAGAGCGGTCCACGCCTCGTCGGTCGTCGGCGCAAAGCACTGAGCGATGGCGGAGAGCACCTGAGCGTCGTCTGCAGCCATCTTGATCCCCCTCTCTCATCGTCGCCCGATCGCTTCAGGCGACGATGAGAGTATGCGTGCACGCCGACGAAGCGTGTCATCTCCCTCAGACGAATTTCAGCTGTTTTTTCGATTCGGGCGGAAACCCTGCAGAGCCGCATTTTCTCGTTGAAGACATTTCCGCAGGTCAGAGGCTGCCACCTCTATCGTCTCAAACAGATGACACGCGAAATTCACCTATCGGGTATCATGGGAGACGAGCGGATGACGCACGAGGAGAAGTTGACCGGCGCCCATCCGCAAGCGGGAGGGGATATGAACGAGGCGCTCGCCCAAAGCGATTCAAAAGGCGAAGCACCGCAGCGCGAAGGAGGCCTGCGGCGCTTCCTGACGCACCACGCGCCGCTGTGGCCCTACGCTCTCGGCATCGCGTGCGCGCGGGCGGGCATGTCCGTGTCCACGGCAGACAGCTACAAGAGCACCGACGACGGCATTTTCAGCGACGGCGCACTCGTCGTCGCCCTCGTGGCGCTCGTCATCGCCGGCGTCGCGCTGTATAAGACCGAGCATCAATTCAGCAAGAAGGCCATCCGCCGCATCAACTACGCCGCCGTTGTCGTTCAAGTTGTCGTGCTGGTCGTTATGGGGCTGCTGCGGCTCTCAGGAGCCTGCACGTTTCCCGTGCGCTTCACGCTCTGCGTCGTCATGGTGCTCGCTGCACTGACGGCGACCGGCTGCTGGCTGCGCGCCATGCGGGGCGCCTGCATGGTGCCCGCCGCCGTGATGGTGTTCTCTGGGCTGCTCCTCAGCGAGATCCCCGTATTCGCCACCACGCTGCTTCCCGACGGCGCCCGCTGCCTTGCCATCGCGCCCGTCGTTGCCTGCCAGGCGCTCTGCGTGCGCTGGGCGCGCATCTCGCCGAACAGCCCCGCCTCCATCGAGGCTCCGCGTCGCGACGACGACTACTTCTCCTTCATGAAGGGGATCGTGTCGCGGCAGTTCCTCGTTGCCTGTGCCGCCGGCATAGCGGCGATGTCGCTCGTCGTTGGGTTCCTGCGCGGGTTCCCCAGCGGCGACCCCGTCGCCTTCTGCACGCCCACGCGCATCGCGGCCTTCGTGCTCACCGAAGCCGCCTGCCTCTGGATCATCGCATCGGTGCTCCGTCAGAAGGCGCGCACCATGACCGTGACCATCTGGGTGCTGCTCGAACTGCTCGCAGCGCTGACGCTCGTGCTGTACACCGCGTTCCCCAACCACCTCGACGTGGGCGCCGTGGCGATCGTGACGCTCAACGCCATCATGACGGCGTTTCTGTGGTACATCATCATCTCGTTCATGTCGTCGGGCTGGCGCGAGCCGCTGTACTACGCCATCTGCATCCTCGCGATATGGGTGCTTTCGCGCGCAATCGGGCGCTTCGTGCTGCTCGGCGTCATGCCGATCGGCGGCGACAGCCACTTCACGGGCTCGGTCATCAGCCTGCTGCTGCTCGTTTCCACGCAGCTCATCCTCGTCAAGCTCATCGACGTCGCGCAGTTCGCTGCGCGTCGAGCCGCCGTCGCGCAGCACGCAGGCGGCTCGGCGGCGGGTCAGCTTGCATCCCAGGCGGTTTCCGCAGGCGCATCGCGCGCGGGGGACGGGAAGGACGGCGAAATCGCCGAGGTCGAAGCCGAGGAGATTCTCGCTGCGCGCCCTGCCGCCATCGACAAGCTGCTCGGACTTGACGATCACAGCAGTGTTGCCGCCGTGCAGCGCGCCGCCATGCAGCACCGCGTCGAAGCGCTCGGGAAGCAGTTTCTGCTCTCCGATCGCGAGATCGAGGTGCTTGCGCTCTACGCCTCCGGCATCACGCAGAAGCGCGTGGCCGAGTCGCTCCACATCTCGCAGACGACGGCCCACACGCACATTACGCGCATCTACGCGAAAACCGGGCTGCATTCGCGCCAGGAGATCATCGACTACCTACAGAAATACGCCGAGGAATAGGGCCTGCGTGCGGGCTGCAGGGTAACGCGAGCTGCAGGGTGACGCGAGCTGCGGCGGGCTGCGAGGTGCGCCGCAAGGCGGTGCGGGCCGAACACGAAGCACGCTGCGGGATAACGCGGGCTGCGCGACGACACGAACCGCAGAACACCAGCCGCAGGACCGCCCGATCCACAGCAAAGCCATCCAAAACAGAAGCGGCGTGCGGGACCTGTCGAGGTCCGCACGCCGCTTCGCATAGATCCAATCGCTGCAGCCGCACCGAATCGGCAGTACGAGCCTATGCTACATGCCGATGAGCGCCTGCACCGAGGTGATGAAACTGCCCATGTTGCGCCAGCACATGAACAGCGTGATGACGATGATCACCACGCCGGCGATGTTGGCGAACGCATGGTTGCGGTAATCGCCGAGCACCTTGCCGTTCGCGCAGTACAGCACGAAGAACGCCATGATCGGCAGCAGGATGGCGTTCGCCGCCTGAGCCACAAGGATGAGCTCGGTCGGGCTCGCGCCGAGTGCGATGGCCATCACGCAACCGGCGAGCAGCACGATGATCCAGATGGCCTTGAACTTGAGGTCCTTGAGCGTGGCCTTCCAGCCGAGCACGCCGTTGACGGCGTAGGCGGCGGAGAGCGGGGCCGTCATCGCAGAGGAGAAGCCGGCGGCCAGCAGACCGAGGGCGATCATCCACGTGGCCCAGTCGCCGAGGATGGGCGAAAGCGCAGCAGCCATGTCGGCGCCGTTCGACACCGTAGCGCCCGTGCCGTAGATGTTCGCAGCAGCGCACACGAGGATCGCCATGGAGATGACGCCGCCGAGACCAATGGAGAGCACCGCGTCGAAACGCGCGTCGCCGATCTGGTCGGGATCCTTCCAACGCTCAGCCGCCGAGGAGGCATGCAGGAACAGGTTGTACGGCACGATGGTGGTGCCGATGAGGCCGACCACCGTGAGAATGCCCGCGGAGCCCTCCTGCGGGATCGTCGGGATGAACATGCCCGCCACCACGGCGCCCCAGTCGGGGCTCGAGGCGATCGCCGTGATGAGAAACACCACGCCCATGAAGATGACGATGCCCGTGAGCACCTTCTCGATGACGCTGTAGCTGCCGATCCACATGAGCACGCCGGCGATGACGGCCATGCCGACGACGATGGGCCAAATCGAGAGATCGGGAATGATGGCCTGAACACCGAGGATGCCGCCCGTGATGTTGCCCGTCTCGTATGCGATGTTGCCGACGAAGATCGCGATGATGACGATGATGATCGCGAACCACTTCAGGCCAGGATTGCTGATGCGGTCGCGAATGTTCTCGCCGAGGCCCTCCTGCGTAACGATGCCGATACGCGCGGCCATCTCCTGGAAGATGATGGTTGCGATGGTGGCGAACAGCAGCGCCCACAGCATCGTGTAGCCGTAGCTCGCGCCCGACATCGTGCACGTGGTGACCGTGCCGGGGCCGATGAACGCCGCCGCAACGAGCGCGCCGGGGCCGATGTTCTTAAGTCGCTCGATGAAAGAGCTCTTTGCCATGCGTCTCTCCTTTCCCTCAAAACGTCGTTGACCTGCTGCGCAGGCCGACATGGCACGGCTCCTGGAAGCGTTCCCCTTGTCGATATGTCCGCCGCTTGAAGGATTCCCCCGCGCGAGGGCTCAAACCCGATGGGGCCTCGTGCCGAAGAATCTGGCCGAGGAAGCACGTGCGCATGATGCGCCTCCGCAGATTGAATGCTTTATTTTAGCGAACGGGAATTCAAAATTCCTTCACATTGCGCCTCTGGGCCCGCAAACGCTCCAAAAATGGGGGTATGAGGCATCTTTTCCCCTCTGGCATGGGAAAATATGCCGCAGTAGAGTGCAGGAGTATTTCGCTTCTCGCGTGCGCCAGCCTTCGCCTCGGTGCGGCGCTGCGGACCCCATCCCTGCACGCTCGTCCCCGTGAGCAGGCCTTCGCCTGCATCGCACGGACTCGAGTACAATAGCAAAAAGGCGTTTCGATTACGGGAGGTTTCCATGGACCGCGTTGATCTGAATTCCGATTTGGGCGAGAGCTTCGGCCGCTACACGCTCGGCCTCGACGCGGAGGTGATTCCCCTCGTCTCGAGCGTCAACATCGCCTGCGGCATGCACGCCGGCGACCCCGACGTGATGCGCCGCACGGTGAAGATCGCCGCCGACGCGGGCGTGGCAATCGGCGCGCATCCAGGCTACCCCGACCTCCAGGGTTTCGGGCGACGCGACATGAACCTCTCCCCCGACGAGGGCTACAACTGCGTGCTGTACCAGATCGGGGCGCTCGCCGCGTTCGCGCAGGCAGCCGGCGCCCGTCTGCACCACGTCAAACCGCACGGCCAGCTTTACAATCGCGCCGCCAAGGACCGCCCCTTCGCAGACGCCATCGCACAGGCGGTGCACGACTTCGACAGCAGCATCGTGCTTGTGGGCCTTGCAGGCGGCCAGCTCATCGAGGCGGGCCGCGCGCTCGGCCTCACCGTCGCCGGCGAGTTCTTCACCGACCGCAACTACAACGACGACGGCACGCTTGTGTCGCGAGCACGCCCCGACGCGCTCATCACCGACGACGACTTCGCCGTGGCACGCGTGGTGCGCGCTGTGCAGACCGGCACCATCGAGAGCGCGACGGGCAAGACGATCGAGGTGACCGCCGACACCATCTGCGTGCACGGCGACAACGCGCATGCGCTCGCCTTCGTGCGCAAGACGCGCACTGCCCTCGAGGAGGCAGGCATCGCCATCAAGCCCTGCGGCGCGTAGCGCCGGGCATAAGCGGAGCCGAGCTGCGAGACGTGCGCGGGGGACGTGCGGAACTGAGCACCAAAGCCCGCGCAACACCGCCAGGCCCATCTGCCGCGTGGGCGCCAATGCAAAAAAAGGGCTGCCGAAGCAGCCCTTTAGCTACGAGATGTGCCCCAGGAAGTCCTTCGTGCGGTCGGACTGCGGGTTGTCGAACACCTCATCGGGGGTGCCCTGCTCCACGATCACGCCGCCGTCCATGAACACCACGCGGTCGGCCACGTCGCGCGCGAAGCCCATCTCGTGGGTCACCACGATCATGGTCATGCCCTCGGCCGCAAGCTCCTTCATGACGTTGAGCACGTCGCGCACGAGCTCGGGATCGAGCGCGCTCGTGGCCTCGTCGAACAGCATCACGTGCGGGCTCATCGCCAGGGCGCGCGCAATGGCCACGCGCTGCTGCTGACCGCCCGACAGCTGGCTCGGCTTGTAGTCCACGCGCTCGCCGAGACCCACGCGCTCGAGCTGCTCGACGGCGATCTTCTCCGCCTCCTCCTTCGAGCGCTTAAGCACCTTGGTCTGCGCGAGCATCACGTTCTTCTTCGCCGTGAGGTGCGGAAACAGGTTGAAGCTCTGGAATACCATGCCCACCTTGGCGCGCACCTTGTTGATGTCGGTGTCCTTGGCCGTGATCTCGGTGTCCTCGAAGAAGATCTGGCCGCCTGTGGGCTCCTCGAGACGGTTGATGCAGCGCAGCATCGTAGACTTGCCCGAACCCGACGGCCCGAGCACAACCACCACTTCGCCGCGGTACACGTCGAGGTCGACCCCGCGCAGAACCACCAGGTCGTCGAAGCTCTTCTGCAGGTTGCGGATGCGCACCACGGGCTGCTCGCCCGCCGCCTTGCGCTCCTCCTCAACCGCGACCGACGCGTGATGTCGGTAGCCCTGGTTGCCTGCAGATGCGGACGCAGCTGCGGCGCCGGCCTCTGCGGAAGTCTGCTTCATTTCCAATTCGCTCATCTCGGCATCCTTCCTACAGGCTCGACATCTGCTCGGGCGTGATGCCCGCGCTCGACCCGCTGCCGCCACGCGCCGCCTCGGAGGCATCGCGCGTCTCGGTGCCGGGACGCTCGGCCAGCTCGTCAACCATGCTGCGATTGCCGCGCTTCTTGCGCTTCTTCTTGCCCGTCGACGCACCCGTGTCGTTGCCGGCAAGGCGCGCCTCAAGGTTGCCCACCAGTTTGGCGAGCGGCAGCGTAATCACGAGGTAGAAGCACGCTGCCACGATGTACGGCGTGATGGAGCCCGTCGCCGCCACGATGGTCTTGGCGTACATGACCACCTCCATGACGCCCACTGCGGCGAGCATCGAGGTGTCCTTGTACAGCAGGATGAACTCGCTCGTCATCGTGGGGATCACGCGGCGGATGGTCTGCGGGATGATGACGAACAGCATTGTCTGCGCACCGTTCATGCCGAGCGAGCGCGACGCCTCGAACTGACCCTTCGGGATAGACTGAATGCCCGCGCGGAAGATCTCGCAGAGGTAGGCGCCCGAGTTCATGAACAGCACGATCACGCCGAGCGGGAACGACGGAATCTGGATGCCCGCAAGCGGCAGACCGAAGAACGCGATGTAGATCTGCAGGAACAGCGGCGTGCCGCGCACGACGTTCACGTACGTGGTGGCGATGCCGCGCAGCACGCGGAACTTCGACATGCGCATGAGCGACAGCACGAAGCCGACGGGGATGGCAAGCGGGAACGCGCACGCCACGATGGCGAGCGCCTGGAGAAAGCCCCAGAACACCACAGGCAAACTCGTCACAAGGATCGTGGGATCGAGGAACAGCTTGAGGAACTTGTTGGAGTTCCACTGCTGCACCCAGCCCTGCTCGCTCAGGAAGTTGGAGAACTGCTCGAACGGATCGACGTCGGTCACGGCGATAGCGGGGATGTCAGTGATCTCATGCTGCGAGCCGTCGGCGAGCGTATAGGTGCCCGCAAGCTGCATGTTGCCGCCCGCAGCTGGGAAGAACACCTCGTAGATCTCGAGACGCAGCGTTCCCTCGGTGGACACCGGCTCGGCGAACGTCGCCGTGAACGTCTGGCCGTCCATGGAGAACTCCACGTCGGGGTAGTTGCGGTCCATGCGGTCGGCGCCCGTCAGCAGCGTGGCGCGCGCGTCCTCGAGCGAGAAGGTCGTGCCCTCGGGCAGCACGAGCGACACCGCAGAGATGCCCTCGCCCTCGGCCACGTCGGCGTCCCACGTGATGCGCGTCTCGGTGGCGCCGAGCACGCTGTTGTCGCCTGCGGCGTCGGAATTGGGACGCGCCGAGCACTTCTCGGTGGTGAGGCCGAGCGCCTGAGCGGGCAGCACGCTCGTCACGAGCGCCGCCGCCATCGCGAGCGCGACGAACGCCAGCACCACGGCCTTGAGGCGCGGGAGTCGTCCTTGCAATCTGTTCTGCATGTTGTAGTTCCTCGTGGTCAGTTGTCACGTTTCGATCGCACCCTGGGCGATCAACTGCCGCGAGGCTTCGCGAGCCGGGCGAATGCCGGCTGGAGAAGCCTCGCGGCAGGTGGTCGGAGTGCGGAGCGCGCACGATGCGCGGCGCCCCTAAAACCGCTTCGACCTGAGGGGCCGCAAAGCCCGCTCAGGTCGACTGCGCGTCAGCGGAAGCACCCTCGCGCCACAGCCCGCACGTACGTGCGAACCAAGCGCGAGGGCGCGCCCGCGACATCAGCTCATCACGCCTGCGCACGTGCGAGCAACGCAGTCGTTTCCCGTTTAGTCAGTCGGGGCGTACCATCGTGCCCGCACTCGCACAGGCGACGCGCACTAAGCCAGGAACTGCGCCGTCAGGTCGTCGATGGTGCCGTTCTCCTGCAGCGTGGCGATGGCCTCGTTGATGGCAGCCAGCAGCTCGGGGTTGTCCTTCGACACGGCAACCGCGTACTCCTCGCCGGTGGCGGCGTTCTTCACGATCTCAGCGTCGGTGTAAGCCTCGGCCAGCATCTTCTCGACAACGGCCTTGTCCATGCACACGGCGTTGGCCTGGCCAGCCTGCATCGCAGCGAAGGCGTCGGTGGCGTTGCCGTACGGCTGGACGGTGGCGTTCGGGAAGTTCTCCTGAGCGAAGGTCTCACCGGTGGTGCCAGACTGCACGGCAATGATCATGCCCTCGGCGTTAAGCGCCTCGTCAACGTTGTCGGAGGTGATGTCGCCGCCCTTCATGACAGCCACGGACTGGTCGGCGATGTAGTACGGATCGGTGAAGTCAACGGACTCGGCGCGCTCGGGATCAACGGTGATGCCGGAGATGCCCACGTCAGCCTGGCCACCAGCCTGGATGGCCGGCACGATGCCGTCGAACTGGATGGTGGTGAACTCGCACTCGAGGCCGAGCTGCTCGGCGATGGCCTTGCCGAGCTCGATGTCGAAGCCGACGTACTCGTCGCCCTCGAGGTTCTCAAACGGCGGGAAGTCCGGCGACGTGGCGATCGTCAGCGTGCCGTCATTCACGAGCGTGTAGCCCGCCTCGGTGGAGGCGGCGTCGGACGAAGCGCTCGACGAAGCGGACGAGCTCTCGTTGGACGAGCAGCCGAACAGGCCCAGAGCAGCGACCAGCGCGCCGCAGGCGAGCACGACACCCCATTTCTTCATTTTCATCTTGTCTTTCCCCTTTCCTTGAAGCCCGCGTGCTCTCTCTCGCATTTGGGCTAAAAGCAGATTGTACAACTATATGGTCTTACGCCGTCGGAATCAACGAAACATGCTGTTAAAAGGGCGTTTCGGGCGTTTTCGACGAGGGGCGACAGAGGACCTGCGACAAGCCTCGGCTCCGCCTTTGCAACGAGCCCCGCCGTCCCGCCGCAGCTAGTGCGACTGCATCGGGCCGATGTAGCCCATCGGCGTGATGGTGCGCGGCGGTTTGGGCGCCGCGGGGATCTTCGCCTCCGCCTCGTCGGGCACCTGCAGCTTCTCGTTGAGGTCCATCGTCTTGGCGCGGCGCACGGCCTTCGGCTTCGCCTTCGCCGCGCTCTCGCCCTCGAGGGCCTGGGCGAGCACCTGCATGCGGTTCTCGACCTCCTCGATGATACGCGAGCAGTCCTTGAGCTCGGCGTACGAGTCCACGCCCTCCACGGGGCGCACCGCCTTGTACTTGAGGTCGTGCTCGAGGCTTGCCCAGAAGTCCATCGCGATGGTGCGAATCTGGATCTCGACGGGGATGTCTTCCTTGGAGTCGAGAAAGTACACGGGGATGCGCACGATGAGATGCAGGCTGCGGTAGCCGTTCTCCTTGGGATGCGCGATGTAGTCCTTCACCGTGACCACCTTGAGGTCGTCCTGATGCTCGAGGTAGTTGAGGATGTCGTAGGCGTCCTGCACGTACGACACGATGACGCGCAGGCCCGCGATGTCCATGATGTTGGCTTCCATCGACTCGAGCGTGGCGCTCTTGCCATAGCGCTCGAGCTTCTCGAAGATCGACGGGACCGACTTCATGCGCGATTCGATGTGGTGGATGGGGTTGCGGCGCTGACGCAGCTTGAGGTCCTGGTCGAGCGTCTCGAGACGCACCTCCATCTGGCGCATGGCGGCGTGGTACTTCTGCAGAATGTCCTGCGCGGCGTACTCGAGCACGGCGAGCGCGTCGATGTCGTTCTCGGTGAGCATGCGGCTCTGCGTCAGCTTGCGCGAACGCTGCTGCGACACGTCGTCCATACCGCGACGGTACGCGCTCGCGGCGTTCGTGCGGATCTCGTCAAGCGATTCCAAGCTGCTCATGCGGAAACCTCCAGCACCTTCGAAATGGTCCAGAGCTCTTCGAGCTCGTCTGCGGTCATATCCTCGATGCGACGGCCCTGCCCCCAGGCGGCGCCCTCCATGAACGCCCAGCGGCGGCGGAACTTCGTGCACGTTGCACGCAGGGCGTTCTCGCTGCTCACGCCCATGCGGCGCGCCACGTTCACGAGCGAGAACAGCACGTCGCCGAACTCGAGCTCGACCGCGGCTGCCGCCTGCTCGTCGGCTTCCTTGAGGACCTTGCCGTCGGAGGACTTGGGCGCCGCCGCATAGACGGCCTTAAGCTCGGCGACCTCCTCGGTCACCTTCTCCCACACATCGTCCACCGTGTCCCATTCGAAGCCCGCGGCCGCCGCTTTGCGCGAGATCTTCTGCGCCTGCATGAGCGCGGGAAAGCTCGTCGGCACCCCGTCGAGCAGACCCTCGGGTATCTCGACGCCGGCGGATGCCGCCTCGGCATCGGCCGATTCCTTCTCGGCGAGCTTCACCTGCTCCCACAGGCCCGTGACGTCGTTGGCGTTCTCGGCCGTGGCGTCGCCGAACACGTGGGGGTGGCGGCGGATCATCTTCTCGTCGATCGCGCGGCACACGTCGTCGATGTCGAACTCGCCTGCGTCAGCGGCGATCTGGCTCTGCAGCACCACCTGCAGCAGCACGTCGCCGAGCTCTTCGCGCAGATGCGCGACGGAGTCGGACTCGATGGCGTCAACCGCCTCGTATGCTTCCTCGATCATGTTGTGGGCGATGGAGCGATGCGTCTGCTCACGATCCCACGGACAGCCATCGGGCGCACGCAACGCCTCGATCGTCGCCACCAACCCGTCGAAGGCGGGGTGGCTTACCGGCGTGACGTCGGCCACGCGCTTTTCGGACATGTAGTGCCTTTCTTCTTGAAAGAGAACCGTGCCCTTCGGTGCGAGCGGTTCTTTTACTCGGTGCTCGGTCGGTCATTATACAACGCGCCGCGGGCTTCACTTCGCACATCACGCGGCCGTTTCGGACCCGAAACGGCCCTCCACCTGCCCTAAAAGATACCTTCAGCGTTCGATTTTTGATGAAACCCAGTGCATTTGCTACGGTATTCGAGTAGTATCTTCCCTGCTTGTTTTTGAAGGCGCCCACGTAGAACCCCTTTTTTCGGGTGGCTGGGCAGCCGCGAATCGATGCGACGGAGCCAAGGGGTCCGCCGCACACGAACTAGAGAGAGAGTATTATGCCTGCACCTACTATGACCCCGGAGCAGCGCGCCGCCGCGCTGGAGAAGGCCCGCATCGTCCGCGCCAAGCGTTCCGAGATCACCACCAAGATGTCCATGGGCATCACGAGCCCGATCGAGGTTCTCGACATGGTCGACGATCCGGTCGTCGGCAAGATGAAGGTCAAGTCCTTCATCAACGCCATTCCGGGCTACGGCAAAGTCAAGACCGAGAAGCTCATGGAGGAGCTCGGCATTCCTGAGGACCGTCGCATCCGCGGCCTCGGCTCCAACCAGATGAAGAGCCTGAAGGAGGCGCTGGCGTAGAGCCGCGCGTCCGCGCCGAGCGACGTTCGCTTCGCCTGGCGCACCATGTTCGACCTGCAAACGCCGGCTGTCGCAGTCGGCGTTTCTTGTTTGTGCCGGAAGCATCGGAAGCACCGACCGCAGAAAGGGGCACCCATGCCGCTCATCCACGTCGACACGCTCGACGACGCGCGCCTCGACGCCTACGCGCGCCTCACCGAAGCGCAGCTACGCAGCAAACTCGAGCCCGAGCGCGCGCTGTTCATCGCCGAGTCGGGCAAGGTGATCGAGCGCGCATTCGAGGGAGGCATGGAGCCGTATTCCCTGCTCATGGAGGAGAAGTGGCTCGCCTCGATGGAGCCGCTCATCACGCGCATGGAGGAGCGCTTCCCTGCGCTGCCCGTGTTCATCGCGCCGCACCACGAGCTCGCTCAGCTCACCGGGTTCGAGCTGACGCGCGGTGCGCTCGGGGCGTTTAGACGCCCTGCGCTGCCGAGCGTGGAAGAGGTGGTGCGCGACGCGCGCCTCGTGGCGGTGCTGGAGAACATCACGAACCACACCAACGTGGGCGCGATCTTCCGCTCGGCTGCCGCCATCGGCGTCGACGCCGTGCTCGTGAGCTCCGCTTGCTACGACCCGCTGTACCGACGCGCCGTGCGCGTGTCGATGGGCACCGTGTTCCAGGTGCCGTGGACGCGCATCGGCGAGGATGCGGGCGCGAGCACGCGCAAGCACGCGAAGGGGCGCCCCGGACAGCCGAGCGCGGCCTGGGCGAACGAGGGCATCCCGCTGCTGAGCCGCCTCGGGTTCACCACCGCGGCCATGGCGCTTTCCGACGACTCGGTGCCGCTCGACGACGAGCGCCTCGCATGCGCCGACAAGCTGGCCCTCGTGTTCGGCACCGAGGGAGACGGCCTCGCGCACGAGACCATCGCGCAGTGCGACTACACCGTGCGCATCCCCATGAAGCACGACGTGGACTCGCTCAACGTGGCCGCCGCAAGCGCCGTGGCCTTCTGGCAGTTCCGCCACCTCTGCCGCTAGCTGCGAGCAAGCGCACGACGCGCCTGCAGCGTCAGTCTGCGGCGCGTCGGCGCACTTTCTGCCCGCGAGGAACCCGAGAGAAGCGCGCGGAACGGGTTGATTCAGAAATGTGCGCGAAAATCACCGAAGTATCCACGCGGAACGTCGCCTTCCACGCGAGGCGACGGAACGCGCTGCATTATTCCCTATGCACTATCGTTTCGAACAGGGAATTCATGTGCGGCTCGAACGCAGCCGACACCAAGCCCTCGACGCCGGCGCCTTTCCCCATTGGGGCGCTGCATACTTCGGTGATTATTCAGCATTTTTCTCCGCCAGCCCGTCCGCCACGACGCGCCTTCCGCCCGCGCCGCGAACGCCAGCCCTACTTGTCGATGTGATCGCGCGGATCGCGCAGCTCGTTAGGCGCGACACGCACCTCGTCCCAGCCCATCTGCTTGAGCGCATCGGCCGTACGCCACGGCGCCGTGTTGTTGTCGAACTGCGCGCAGTAGTTGAGCGCCTCCACAAGCGTGATGTTGTGCATGAGGTCGGCCATCGTGTCCACGTCGGGAATTGGCGGCAGGTAGATCGCGGGAAGGCCGAGTCGCTGCGCCTTGCGCACGTAAGCGGGCAGCACGGTGAGGCCCTCCTGGTTGTAGAACACGCCGGAATGATCGAAGTCGGTCGCGCGCGTCCAGCCGATCACCGACACGCCCATCTCCTGATCGGGCGCCAGCACGATGCCGCCGCCTTCAACGCCGTCGAGCTTATGCAGCGCATCAAAACCCGCGATCACGTCGTTCACCGTGAGCGCCGGCATGTCGGCCCCCATCGACAGCACGGCATCGGCGCCGCGCTCCCACGCCTGCGCGAACGCGTGGTTGTAGTGCTCGTCGAAGCTTGCGCCCTCGTCGGCGATCATCACGAGCTCGCGCGGCCATGTGCCCGCATCGTCGAAGAGCTTGCGCATCACGGGCACGTTGCTCGCCGGCGTCGTGGAGATCACGAGCTCGTAGACATCGCGCACCTCCTCGCTCGTTTCGGGATCGACCGCACACGGACGTTCCTCGAGCTGCTTCATCGCGTCGCAGCAGATCTCCACCACATCGAACAGCATGCAGTGGTACAGGGCGCTCGCCACCTCAGGCTGAAAGATGCCGTCCTTGAGCACGGTCAGGCGCGTCTTCACCAAGCCGGGTTCCGGCACCTTGCTGAACAGCAGCAGCACGTTCTTACGTTCTCTCACGATGCGTCCTTTCCGTTTCCCCGGAATCGCGCGCCGGCAACAGGCGCTCGCGGCGCTGTGCCGCAGGGACAACGATTCTACCACGCAGACAGACGAGGCAGACCCCAGCAGAAGAGGCCCTCGCGCGCCGATCACCTCCGCGCCGATACGCCGATGTTCTCCGACGCGCGCCTGCACGACCCCCCGCGTCGACCGCTGCGCAAGCCATCGCGCGCCCCGTCGTCGCATGCGGAGATTCGGCGGCGCGCACACGCGTCGGTGGACCCGCACGCCCCAAGCTATAGAATAGATAGGTTGCTTTTGCCGCGGAAGCCGATCGAAAGGAGCTGCTTGTGGCATCGATCTCATCCCGCGATCTCGCCGACGTGAGAACCGTCGGCATTCCGCGCGGCCTTCTCCAGTTCCGCTACGGCGAACTCTGGAAGACGTTCTTCGAGGAGCTCGGACGCACCGTCGTTCTGAGCGACGAAACCGACAAGGCCGTCGTCGACGCGGGCTGCGCCCTGTCGGTCGACGAGTGCTGCCTTGCCTCGAAGGCGTACATGGGGCATATCGCGAACCTCGCGGACCGCTGCGACGCCGTGTTCGCGCCTTGCTATGCGAGCGCGAACCCGCGCGCGGGATTCTGCACCAAGTTCCAATCGGCGCCCGACCTCGTGCGCAACACCTTCCGCGACGCGAAGCTGCGTGTCATCTCGCTGCTCGTCGAGGACGCGTCCGACGCGCGCAAGACGCGCACCGCCTATCTGGCGCTCGCCGAGCGTATGGGCGCCAACCCCGCCGAGGGGCGCCGTGCGTGGAAGCGGGCGCTTCGTGCGCAGAACGCCGCCGACGCGGCGCGCGCGAAGGCGCAGGAGGAGGCGCTGAAGCTCCTGGACGAGTACCGCCGCGTGGTGGCGGGCGACCCCACGGGAAGCGAGCAGCAGCCACTCGCCATCCTGCTCGTCGCGCATCCCTACATCGCGCACGATCGCTACCTGTGCGGCACCATCGTGGAGGCGCTCGAAGAGGCGGGCGCCACCGTGCTCTACGCCGACGAAACCGACCACGCCAAAGCCTACAAGGCAAGCCTCGACTTCTCCGAGACGCTGCCATGGACGGTCAACCGCGAGCTCATCGGCTCGATCCTGCTGACCCAGGACCGCATCGACGGCATCGTGCTTGTAAGCGCGTTCCCCTGCGGGCCCGACTCCATGACTGACGACGCCATCATGCGCTGCATCCAGGGCACGCCCATCCTGAACCTCATGATCGACGCGCAGAGCGGCACCGCCGGCGTGCAGACGCGCATCGAGAGCTTCGTCGACATCCTGAGATTCCAGCAGAAGGGAGGCTACGTCCGTGCCTGATTTCGAACACGCCGGAGACGGCGCCGCCGTCGACAACCCCGCGCGTCCGCTGCTCGACCACGTACGCGCGAAAACCGCCTTCGAGCAGCGTAAACGCGAACCGCGACTGCTGCCCGGGAAGCGTCCCAGGTTCAAGCGCGACCGTCACAAGCGCACGAAGGTGGCGTTCTTCCGCTACTGCTACTACGATCCCGCGTTCAAGTTCTTCGTGGAGCAGGTGCTCGACGCTGACTACCTGCCGCTGCCCGAGGCGACGAAGGTCACCACCGAACTCGGCGCCCAGCACTCCACCGACTACGTGTGCACGCCGTTCAAGCACATCCTCGGCGACTTCATCGAGGCGCTCGAGCTCGGTGCGAACGTCATCGTGCAGTTCGGCGGCCCGTGCCGCCTCGGCTACTACGGCGAGCTGCAGGAGTCCATCCTGCGCGATCTGGGATACGACTTCGACATGCTGAACTTCTCGGGCGGCATCGAGGGAGGCTGGATCGGCTGGGCGAAGCAGTGCCTCAAGGTGGTCAACCCCGACATCGCCGTGCCGCACGCCGTCAAGCAGCTGCTCGTCTGCGGCAACATGGTGACGAAACTCGACGAAGCGCGCGACTTCTACCTCGCCAACGCCGGGTTCGAGCGCGAGCGCGGCTCCTTCCGCCGCACATGGGACTCGCTCATGGACGCCATGCGCGGCGCCACCTGCGACCGCGAGGTGAACGAGGCGTTCCGCGCGGGCATGGACGCCATGCGTGCCATCCCCCTCGACAAGCCCGACAACCCCATCCGCATCGGCATCGTGGGCGAGATGTTCACCGCCATCGACGAGCGCAGCAACCTCGGGCTCGACGAGAAGCTCGTGCGCATGGGCGTCGAGGCGCACCGCATGCTCAACCTCACCAACCGCTTCATCCGCTACAACGAGCCGAACCTGCGCGTGGGCTGCAGCGCGTACGCGACATACGACATGGGCCCCACGTCCACGCTCACCATCGCGGCGGCGCACAAATACGCGCAAGAGGGCTTCGACGGCATCATCCACGCGAAGTCGTCGGGCTGCACGCCGGAGATCGACTGCGTCCCCGTGCTGCAGCGCATCAGCGCCGACTTCCGCATTCCCACGCTGTACCTCACCTACGATTCCCAGACCAGCGACACCGGCCTGGACACGCGCCTCGAGGCGTTCTACGACATGCTCGCCATGAAGAAGGAGAAGATGAGACGATGATCGAGATCACCGACGGCCGCGCCGAAGCTGCGACGTCCGCGCCGACGAAGCAGGCGGAGCCGTGCGACTGCTACCTGGGCATCGACATCGGCTCGATCTCCACGAAGGGCGTCATCATCGGGCCCGATCGCGCGATCATCGCGCGCTCGTACCTGTGGACCGAGGGCAATCCCGCCCAAGCGGCGAAACGCGTGGTGGCCGAGCTGCGCAGCCAGATCGACACCGACCGTATGCGCGTGGTGGGCGCCGGCACCACCGGCAGCGCGCGGCGCCTCGTGGGCGCGATGCTCGGGGCGTCGGTCATCAAGAACGAGATCACCGCACACGCCGTGGGCACCACCTACCTGCACCCCGACGTGCGCACCATCCTCGAGATCGGCGGCCAGGACTCCAAGATCATCTGCGTGTCGGACGGCATCGCCGTGGACTACGCCATGAACACGCTGTGCGCCGCGGGCACAGGTTCGTTCCTGTCGAGCCAGGCGCACCGCCTCGGCGTGGAGGTGGAGGAGTTCGGCGAGATCGCCCTCACCTCGAAGCGCCCCGCCAACATTGCGGCGCGCTGCACCGTGTTCGCCGAGAGCGACCTCGTGCACAAGATCCAGGTGGGCTATGCCCGCGAGGACATCATCGCGGGCCTGTGCAACGCCGTGGCATCGAACTACCTCAACAACGTGGGCAAGGGCAAGAAGATCGTCGCGCCCGTGGTGTTCCAGGGCGGCGTGAGCAAGAACGTGGGCGTCGTGCATGCGTTCGAGGAGCAGCTCGGCATGCCCGTGGCGGTTGACCCCGACGGCCACCTCATGGGCGCGTTCGGCGCGGCGCTCCTTGCCGCCGATGCGGGCCCTGCGCAGGCGACAGGAGAAGGGCCGTTCGCCACGGGCTCGTTCGACTTCGACGCTGCGCTCGACTTCCAGTTCGTCACGCGCGAAGTGGAGTGCGGCAAATGCGCCAACCACTGCGAGATCATCTGCGTGTACCGCGACGGCGAGATCATCGACGCCTGGGGCAACCGCTGCGAGAAGGGCGAGGTGAAGACGGGGCGGAGGTAGTTTCGCAGCAGGCATGCGACAGAGGGAGGCTACCGCGCATCAGCCCCCGCTCCCCTGTCACAGCCATCCCGCGCAGCGTCGGCAGGTTCCGCTGGTGCGTCAGCACCAGCGGAAATCCCCTACTTCATCAGCTTGGCAACTTCCTGGGTGTAGGCGATCGGGTCGTCGATCGGCAGGCCCTCAACCAGCATCGCCTGATCGTAGAGGATGTGCGTGTACGTCTTGACCTTCTCGTCGTCGCCTGCGGCGTGCGCGGCCTTGAGCGTTTCGAACACGGGGTGCTTGGCGTTCATTTCCATGACCACGTGCAGATCGGGCGCCTCCTCCGAGCCGCCGGCGGCGTTCTTGAACATCTGCGCCATCTTGAGCGACACGGCGCCCTCGGTGGTGAGCACCACCGGCGCGTCGGTCAGGCGCGTGGACACGACGACCTTCTCAACCTTGCCGTCGAGCGCGCCCTTCATGGCCTCGAACAGATCGGAGTTCTCCTCGGCGACCTCCTCGGCCTCCTTCTTCTCCTCGTCGGTGGTGAGTCCCAGGTCCTCGCCGCCGACGTTCTTGATCGTGAACACCTTCGGCTCGGCCTCGCCCTCGCCCTCGACGGGCGCGAGGATGTCCTTGTTGGAGTAGGAGCCGAGCGCCATCATGCAGAATTCGTCGACGTCCTGGTCGCACAGCAGCACGTCGTAGCCCTTGCCGAGCACCGTGGTGACGATCGGCATCTGCGCGAGGCGGTCGATCGAGTCGCCCGCCGCGAAGAAGATCGAGTCAGCGTCCTCGGGCGCGTCGTGGAGGTACTCGTCGAGCGTGACCATCTTCTTCTGCTTCGCCGAATAGAACAGCAGCAGGTCGGCAAGCACGTCCTTCGCCATACCGTAAGTGGAGTACACGCCGAACTTCATCGTGCGGCCGAACTGCTCGAAGAACTTCTCGTACGCCTCGCGGTCGGTATCGCGCATGTCGGCCAGATCGGCCTTCACCTTCTTCTCGATGCGGCGCGCGATGGCCTTGAGCTGGCCGTTGTGCTGCAGCGTTTCACGCGAGATGTTGAGCGTGAGGTCGGCGGAGTCAACTACGCCGCGCACGAAGTTGAAGTAGTCGGGCAGCAGCTCCTCGCACTTCTCCATGATGAGCACGTTGGAGCTGTAGAGCGCGAGACCCTTCTTGTAATCCTTGGAGTACAGGTCGTACGGCGCGCGGCTCGGAATGAACAGCAGCGCGTCGTAGGTCAGCGTGCCCTCGGCGTGCAGCGTAATGGTGCGCGCGGGGTCCTCGAAGTCGTGGAAGTCGGACTTGTAGAACTCGTTGTACTCCTCCTGGGACACGTCGGACTTCTTGCGCTTCCAGATGGGGATCATCGAGTTGATCGTCTCAACCTCGGTGTAGTTCTCGAACTCGGGGCGGTAGTCGTCGCCCGCATCCTCGGGGCGCGGCTTCTGACGCGACTTCACGACCTCCATCTGGATGGGGTAGCGCACATAGTTGCTGTAACGCTTGATGAGGTCGGTAAGGCCGTACTCGGTGGCGTAGTGGTCGTAGTTCTCGTCGTCGGTGTTGTCCTTGAGGTACACGATGACGTCGGTGCCGTGGTCGGCGCGTTCGGCTTCCTCGATGGTGTAGCCCTCGATGCCGTCGCTCTCCCACGCCCAAGCTTCATCGCTGCCGTAGGCGCGCGACACCACGCGCACCTTCTTGCCCACCATGAAGGCGGAGTAGAAGCCCACGCCGAACTGGCCGATGATGTCGACGTCGGTCTTGGCGTCGTCAGCGTTTTCGGTCTTGAACTCGAGCGAGTCGGAATGCGCGATGGTGCCGAGGTTCTTGTCGAGCTCGTCCTTGCTCATGCCGATGCCGTTGTCGGACACGGTGACGGTACGTGCGTTGGAATCGAAGCTCACCGTGATGCCGAGGTCGGCGCGGTTGATCTGCACGTCGGAGTCGGTCAGACTGCGGAAGTAGAGCTTGTCCACCGCGTCGGATGCGTTGGAGATAAGCTCGCGCAGGAAGATCTCGCGGTTGGTGTAGATCGAATTGATCATAAGGTCGAGCAGCTTCTTGCTCTCTGTCTTGAACTTTCTCATAGGGCTCGGGCTCCTTCTTTCCTGTTTGGGGGCTGAGCGTGCGCTGTGCATCCCCAGGCGCGCGCCGCCTGATGCGGCAGCGGTCGATGCGGGACGCGCTTAGCAGTCTCAGCCTTCGAGTGCTAGTAAGGAATTCTAGAGCGAAGGAAATCTATGTCAATACGTATCAAGTTTTATACAGAGAGGATTTTATGGGCGCCAGCGGAGACGATGCGAAGCGGCAGGAGACGGAATGTTTCACGTGAAACATTTGTTCAGGGAGGGCATTCTGCGGTGGGGTGCTCGGGGGCAGCGGCGCGGCGCACGCGAATGCGCGACGCTTCGCGTGCGGTCGCGCAAGCCCGCCAGACGCCCACGGCGAGCGCCTTACGACACGACGCCCGCATACGAGACTGCGCGCGGCAGGCGCACCGCACGGCTTGTGGGCGCCAGACCTTGGTGCGGCGCACGCACGAAGTCGTGCGGCTTACAGATGCACGCCCGCCGACGCGAGCGCCCCTGCGGGAAGCGCGCCGCCTGCCACCGTGCAGGCCACACCGGCAACGGCGTTGGCGACCGCGAGCGCCTCGTCCCACGGCGCACCTGCCGCGCGCGCAGCGGCGAGCGCACCCACGTGGGCATCCCCCGCGCCTACGGTGTCAACGACCTCGACGGGTTCGGTCGGCGCCTTGATTACCGCGCCGTCGGCCAGATACGCCGCGGCGCCCTGGACTCCGCACGTGATCACGCACGCGTTTTCGCACGCTGTCGCAATCGTGCGACCAGCTTCATCGACCGTTGCGGCACCCGTAAACTCGAGCGCTTCCTGATCGTTGAGATGCCACACAGGGTGCAGCGCGTTGATGCGCGCATTCTTTTCAGAACCCACGCCCATAATGCGCGGACCAGGCGCGTAGTAGAACTCAAGATCGGGATGTCGCTCGACAAACGAGATGATCTCGCCACCGCCTGCGCCCTCGATTTCATAGCCCGACGCCACCGCCGCCGCAAAGCGTTCCCCGTCGATACGCTCGAACCACGAGCGCTCGAAACGGCGCTCAATGCCGGGGGCCGTGATCATCGTACGCTCGCCGTCGGGTTCTACAAGGCAGGTGCACACGCCGCAGTCGAAGGCCGTGTCGATCTCGAGCGCCGCGAGCCCGCGAGCGGCAAGACCCGCGCGAATGAAATCGGCAGTGGGACCCGCGCCGAGAGGTGCCAGCAGGAAGCACGGCGCGCCGAGCTCGCGCACGGCACAGCCAGAATTGAACGCGCAGCCGCCGAGGGTCTGCGTGCGCTCCGCGGCGATGACTCCCTCACCGCGCGCAGGCAGCCGCGGCACGCGACAGACCACGTCGACCATCACCGCGCCAATGCACAACACGCCACCCAACCGGACAGACCCAGAAACCACGAACGCCCCTTCCCTCGCAAACACCGTCCCATTATCGCGCATCGCGCACAGCGGCGCGATTCCCGCCGTTCGCCGGCCTTCGCGCAACCGTTCGCATGACAGAGGCGCTCATCTCTGATTAGTCGTTGACAGCTATTGGATTACGTCTTATATTGAATACGGTCTGAAACACAGAAACGCACCCGACAGCTCCCCTCTAGGCTGTCGGGTGCGTTTCGTTTTACACGATATCGCACGCTTCATGCATCCAGATTCGCATCCTCTCCCACGCAGGACGCCGCCGAAGCGACCAGCGCCGAACCAGCGCAAGCAGAAACGGAGCGCAGCAATCTCGCCCCGTTCGACAAGCCCGCGCCGCGTCGCAAACATCCGCCGCGCAATGCCAACGCAGCGGCCACATGTGGTACCGTAGCCGCCATGCCAGAATCGACTGACATCACCACCATCAGCAGCAGCGCCCGCGCCGCCGAAGCCCGCGCAGATACCGGCACCGCCAGCAAGAGCGTCGCGCCAGACGCCAACGCTGCTGCAACCACTGCCGCCGCCCGCAGCCGGAGCTTCGCACGCGGCGTCATCTGCGCGCTCATCGGCGGCGCGCTGTGGGGGCTGTCGGGTGCGTGCTCCCAGTTCCTGCTCTCGAACTACGACATCACGCCGCTCTTCATCACCTGCGTACGCATGGCAGGCTCAGGCATCCTGCTGCTCGCGCTGCTCCTCGCCACCCGTCGCGACACGCTGCGCCGCATGGTGCGCGACCGCACCACCGTCCGCCAACTTGCGCTGTTCGGCATCGGCGGGCTCTTCCTCTGCCAGATCACCTACGTCGTTGCCATCAGCTACACGAACGCCGGCACCGCCACCGTGCTCCAGAGCACCGCGACCGTCGTCATCATGGCCGTCACCTGCGCAAAAGCCCGCAAGCTCCCGAGCAAAAGCGAGGCCGTCGGGCTCGCATGCGCGCTCGCCGCCGTATGGTTCATCGCTACGCAGGGCAACCCGGGCGCCATTATGCTGCCCGCGCTCGGACTCATCTGGGGCGCCGCGAATGCGCTGTCAGTGTCCTTCTACATCATGTATCCGAGAAGGCTGTTCACACGCTGGGGCAGCCTGCCCACCACGGGCTGCGGCATGATCATCGGCGGCATCGCCGCCTGCGCGCTGTGGGCGGGATCAAGCGCATGGCAAGGCTCCCTCGCCCTGCCGAGCCTCGACGCAGCAGGAATCGTCGTGCTCGCCGTCATCGTGCTCTTCGGCACGTTCGCCGCCTTCGCACTCTACCTCCACGGCGTGTCGATCGTGGGCCCCGTCGCAGGCGGCCTGCTCGGCACCGTGGAGCCCGCGAGCGCCACCGTTTGCTCAGCGCTCTGGCTTTCGACGGTGTTCTCGGCGGCCGACTGGGCGGGATTCGCGCTCATGATGGCGATGATCGTACTCGTCGCCGTTTCGAAGAAGGGCTAGGGAAACGGTCTTGCGCACCAGACGCGCAAGCCCACACCGCCCGCAGCGGCACAAGCCCCGTCGCCCGTCACGAAGCAGAACGCAAATACGGCCCGCGCCGTCCCTCCATCGCGCGTCATGAACGAGACGTCAGCCCCGTTCCTCTGTCACGCGTTCGCCCTCGTCGAGCCTCACGTGCCAGCACTCCGTTGCCGGCAGGCCCTCGATGTCCTCGGCGACGAACACGGGATCCTTCCCCGCCTTCCGCTGCTCCGTGTAGTTGCTGAGCGCCTTGAGCGCCCATTTGCCGAGCAGCAGAATCGCCACGAGGTTCACCATCGCCATGAACGCCATGGTGATGTCGGCGAAGTTCCACGCGAGCGTGAAGTTGTTGAGGCAGCCCACCATGATGGCGACCAGGCACGTAATGCGGAACACGAACAGCACCGTATCGTTCTTCGTGATGAAGCGGATGTTGCCCTCGGCGTAGAAGTAATTGCCGATGAGGCTTGAGAACGCGAAGCAGAAGATCGCGAACGTGACGAGATGGATGCCGATCTCGCCCACCGACGAGTTGATGGCCATCTGCACGAGCGGCATGCCGTTGAGGTCGCCGAACGTGCCGCCCTGCTTCACGAAGAAGATGAGCACGATGAACGCCGAGCACGTGCACACGAGCATCGTGTCGAGGTACACCGAGAGCGTCTGCACGAGGCCCTGCTTGCAGGGATGCGACACGCTCGCCGTGGCGGCGGCGTTCGGGGCGGAGCCCATGCCAGCCTCATTGGAGAACAGACCGCGCTTGATGCCGAGCACCACAACCGAGCCCGCGAAACCGCCAAAGATCGACTGGAAGTCGAAGGCCGACTGGAAGATGTAGCCAAACGCCTCGGGAAGCAGGTTGAGGTTCGTCACCGTGATGAGCAGGCCGAGCGCTAGGTACGCCACCGCCATGATGGGAACGAGCACCGACGAGATCACGCTGATGCGCTTCGAGCCGCCGAAGATCACCGCGGCAGTGAGCACGATGAGCACCGCGCCGAGGATGACAGCCGTGCCGTTGGTGGCGTAGTCGGGGATGTAGTACTCGAGCGCGCTCGCCATGTTGTACGCCTGCAGACCGTTGAAGCCGTACGCGTAGCACACGATGAGCAGCACCGCGAACACGATGCCGAGCCAACGATGGCCGAGCGCCTGCTCGATGTAGTAGGCGGGCCCGCCGCGGAACTCGCCCTCCTTGCCGCGCACCTTCCAGATCTGGGCAAGCGTAGACTCCACGAACGCCGACGCCGCACCGAGCAGCGCCATGAGCCACATCCAGAAGATGGCGCCCGGGCCGCCCGTAGCCACCGCCGTCGCGATGCCCGCGATGTTGCCCGTGCCCACGCGCGATGCGGTCGACACCATCATCGCCTGGAACGACGAGATGGACTTCTCGCCGTCCACGTGCTTCTTCTCCATGAGCTGCTTGAACATGTCCTTGATATAGCGAATCTGCACGAAACGCGTGCGCACCGTGAAGTACAGCGCGCATCCCACGAGCAAAATCACCAGAATATACGTGTAGAGAAAGTCGCTGATCGCCGACGTCGCGCTGATCAGCATCGCATTCATGTCCACCGTCGGACCCTCCTTGCCAGCATCGCGGCCGCGCGCCGATTCAAGCCGTGCCCGTCTCTCCCCTGGCGCATCGCCGCATACACGGAAAGCGACGCCGCTTCGACTCGCTTCCCGCGTTTTGTTTGCTTGAGCCTGCCATTGTACTAAAACACCACGTCCCGCGTCGAAAAAGACTCGGCGGCACGAACGGCGTCCCACGCCCTTTCTGCAAGCTGCACGTCAGCCTGCACCCGCGTCTCCCCTCTGCACAATTCTGTTCTTACCCCTTCCTTACAAAGTAGATGTTGACTGCTATTAGATTATGTCTTATATTGAATGCGGTCTGAAACACAGGAACGAACCCGGCAGCTTCCCCCTCTAGGGCTGCCGGGTTCGTTCCGTTTCGGGCTCATTCTGGTCCGACCGTACTCGCTCTAGTCCGACTGCGCTCGTTCTAGTCCGTTCCGCTCGTCCTGGACCATCCCCGTCCGTCCCAGCCCGCTCTAGTCCAATCAAATTCGTTTCAGTTTGTTTCAGTTTGTTTCAGTTTGTTTCGACCCGCTCCTGCCCGTTTCAGTTCGGCCTCGCTCGCTCTAGCCCATTCCAACCTGCTCCCGCCCGTTCCGGCAAACGCGCACATCGCGCCGCACGACCGCTGCAGCTTTCAAAGCTCCCATCGTCAAATGTTTCACGTGAAACATTTGTTCGCTCATTGTTTGCGAAATAT
>ERZ1034952.1006-NODE-1006-length-24480-cov-8.861699_pt1 | contig 24480 bp, 22 predicted proteins | sample MGYA00520625_ERZ1034952 | MGnify/ENA primary metagenome ERZ1034952 (study PRJEB33766, sample SAMN09781773) | gut metagenome | biome: gut microbiome | host: Homo sapiens | place: Madagascar | study: EMG produced TPA metagenomics assembly of the PRJNA485056 data... | reverse complement strand
GGCCGGGGGTGGGAGGAATGAACACATGGGAGATGTACAGGCCAGCGGACAGAGCCACGGTCATGGCAACGCTGGAGGTGCGGGTACGGCGAACCATAGCCCGACGGATGGGATCCAGGATAACGAAGCCGCTGTCGCAGAACACGGGGATGGAGACGACCCAGCCCATGAGCTCGATGGCCAGCTCCGGGTTCTTCTGACCCACCAGCTTGACGACCATGTCGGCCAGCTTCAGGGCAGCACCGGTCTGCTCCAGCACGGTGCCGATCAGAGCGCCCAGGATAATGACGATGCCGATGGAGCTGAAGGTTCCGGAGAAGCCCGCGCCGATGACATTGGCAATATCGCCCAGAGGAATACCTGCCAGAAGTGCCAGAATCAGAGAGACACTCATGATAGACAGGAAGGGATGGACCTTGAACTTGGAGATGGCTACAATCATAACAACGATTGCCAGCACAAATGCAATGATAAGGGGTACGCCGGTCATAGTAGAATCCTCCTTCTATAATTGAGCAGATTGCACAAGACTCTGCGCCTTCGAAACTGCTCTGTTGTTAATATATTATAGGAACGGAGGGAAAATTGCAATGGTACCGGGAACGCAAAAAGAAACCGCTTTCTGTTACGGGTAACAAGTTTCATCAGAAAGTGCGCCCTTCCTCACTGCGGCTGAGCTCCAGATAGAAGAGCATGGCGAGGTACAGCGCCGGGGCCTGACTGGGCTGGCGTACATCCAGCCCGGTCAGCTCTGCCAGGCGCTTGATGCGGTACTGGACCGTATTTTTGTGGATGAAAAGCGCCTGGGAAATGGCCTGAACAGAGCCCTCAGCACTGAAAAAGGCCTCCAGAAGGCTGATCTGCTCGGCAATCTCGCCGTTGCCGCAGTTCCGAAAGACCTTTTTCAGGTAGGCCTGCTTCCGGTCTCGGGATACGTCGTCCATCAACAGCTCTATGTTCAGCGCTTCGTAGCAGCGGATATCCGTATTGCTGTAGGCGGTGGTGTGCCAGGCCCGGTTGGCCTGCAAATAGGCCTCGTGGAGGTCTTCCGTCGGGCCGTCGATGCCGAAGATCATCTCCACATCCAGCTCCTGACGGATCTCCCGGCTGAGGGTCCGGCACAGGGCGACCATTTTCTCCGTGCTCTGCTTGCGCACCAGCAGGATCTGCCGGGCGGCATTGCGCAGCAGGATGCCGCCCTGCTGGCCGATACGGGCATTCAGCGCCCTGTCGATCTTCTCCAGGATCATCTGGCCGTCCAGGGAGTCCGTGTATTTTTCCCGGTCCATGGCGGAGGCAACAATGCAGCGCCTGGGACTGCGAATATCGATGCCCAGGGCGAAGCCGCGCTCGGAAAGTGTCCTGGGGTTGTTCAGGCCGGTGCCCAGGATCCAGTCCTCCAGAAAGCGGCTGCGCACACGCAGGTCCAGCTGCCGGTTGTCCAGCTCGGACCGTTCCCGGATGAGGATCTCCGCCATTTTCTTGACGATCTGGCCGTATTCGATGACGGCGTCGTAGTCGCCGGTGATGCCGATGACTCCCTGGAGCTGCCCATCCACCACAATGGGCAGATTGATGCCCCGGCGCACATCGGGCAGCTCGTTTTCCAGCTCCGGTGTGATGTAAAATTCCGGAAGGTGCTGGGAGATGATGCGGTAGGCCCCCTCGTGGAATTTGCCGATCCGGGCAGGGTCGTTGCTGGCGATGATGTGCCCGGTCTCGTCCATCAGATTGATATTCTGTCGGACCAGCTTGCCGATCTCTTCCACGATCTGCTGGGCGCTTTTCTTCGTGATCCGCATGGACAGTCTGCCTCGCTTTACCTGCCGAGTTGGATACCGGTCAGGTACTCATAGTATTTTGCAATGGCACTGTGGTCGCTGCCGCCGCAGTCGTGGTGGTGGAGCCACTCCAGGACCTCTTGTACGGCTGCGGTCATGGGGACGGGGGCACCCACGGCGTGGGCACAGTCCAGGGCGTTGTTCAGGTCCTTGATGTGCAGGTCGATCTTAAAGCCGGGCTTGTCGTTCCCTGCAAGCATCATGGGCCCCTTGGCATCCAGAACGGTGGAGCCGGCCAGTCCGCCCCGGATGGCCCGGAACACCAGCTCGGGGTCTACACCGGCCTTCTGGGCCAGGGTGAAGGCCTCGGCTACGGCCTGAATGTTGCAGGCGACGATGATCTGGTTTGCCAGCTTGGTGGTGTTGCCTGCGCCCACGTCGCCGCAGCGAACGGCGGAGGCACCCATGGTCAGCAGCATGTCCCTGCACCTGTCGAAAACTGCCTGCTTGCCGCCCACCATGAAGCTCAGGGTGCCGTCGATGGCCTTGGGCTCTCCGCCGGAGACAGGGGCATCCAGCATCTCAATGCCCTTTTCGGCCAGCTTGGCGGCAATCTCCTTGCTGACCACAGGGCTGATGGAGCTGCAGTCCACAAAAATCTGCCCGGCGTGCATATAGGCAGCCACCGCATCCGCTCCCAGCATGACCTCCTGCACCTGGGGGCCGTTGGGCAGCATGGTGATGATCACATCACAGTTCTGCCCCAATTCCTGCCGGGAGCCCGGATGGGCCCCGCAGGCCGCCAGCTCGTCCATGGCAGCCCGGCTGCGGTTATGGACCCACACCTCGTAGCCCGCCTTCAGCAGATTCTTTGCCATGGGCTTGCCCATGATGCCAAGGCCGATAAAACCGATTTTCATAGGAAGGACCTCACTTTGCGTTCAATTTGGATACGATTAGTATACGCGCCGCAGCGCAATTGCGCAATTGACAAAAACCACAAAGCTGTTCCCTGCTTTTTTGATCGCCCAAAACAGGAAGCACGGGAGGAAAAAGATGAACCGGTTCAAAATGAATGTCGTCAACTGCGCCATGCTGGGGGCCTTTGAGGGTACGGGAATCGATGGCCGATTTGCCCTTGGGGGCAAATCGTAAGGAGCGTTCGGCATTCAGCTGCCGAACGGCAAGTGCCCGCCGGGCACTTGCATTGGATGGGTTCGATTCCCTTCCTTTTTTCCAAAAACAAAAACAGCATCCCGATGGGATGCTGTTTTGTTTTGGAGCAGGGTACGGGAATCGAACCCGCCTCTGTGGCTTGGGAAGCGACCATTCTACCGATGAACTAACCCTGCATTGCCGCTATTATAGCAGATGGGGGAGAAAAAATCAATGCCTTTTTTGCCGGCGCCGCATTTCTCTTCTCCCGCTGGAAAAACTGGCTGCATTGTGCTATGATAGGGAAAAACCATCCAAAGGAGAACGCCTATGCTTCCGGAAGCCTTTTTGAAACGAATGGAGAACCAGCTGGGGGCGGAGTACCCGGAATTTTTGAAGAGCCTGGAGCGGCCCCGGGCGGTGGCGCTGCGGTTCAATCCGCTGAAAGGGGAGATCCATCAGCTGCCCTTCGTGGGGGAGCGGGTGCCCTGGGAGCCCATGGGATACTACTACGACCCGGCTTCCCGGCCGGGGCTGCACCCTTACCACGAGGCGGGGGTGTACTATTTGCAGGAGGCCAGCGCCATGTCTGCCGTGGCCCTGCTTGACCCCAAGCCCGGAGAGCGGATCTGCGATCTCTGCGCCGCACCCGGGGGAAAATCCACCCAGATCGCGGGAAGAATACTGGGGCAGGGGCTGCTGCTCTGCAATGAGTACAGCCCCGCCCGGGCAAAGATCCTCGCCCGGAACATCGAGCGCATGGGCGTGGCCAATGCCATTGTGACCAACGAGAAGACGGAGCGTCTGGCAGCCAAACTGCCCGGCTTTTTTGACCGGGTGCTGGTGGACGCCCCCTGCTCCGGCGAGGGAATGTTCCGCAAGGAGGAGGCTGCGGTGACGGACTGGAGCCAGCAGACCGTGGAGATGTGCGCCGCCCGCCAGGCGGAGATTCTGGACAATGCGGCGCGTCTTTTAAAGCCCGGCGGACGCTTGGTCTATTCCACCTGCACCTTCGCGCCGGAGGAGAACGAGCAGACCGTTGCGGCGTTTCTGGACCGGCACCCGGAATTCGCCCCGGAAAGGGTGGATGCCCCCTGGTTTACGCCGGGGGAGCAGGGCACCTACCGCATGTGGCCCCACAAGCTGCTGGGCGAGGGACATTTTGGAGCCGTGCTGCGTAAGCTGGACGGGGAAGAGGGGGACATTCCGGAAGAAAAGGGGAGTGCCATGCCAAAGGCCTGGCAGAGCTTTGCAAAGGAGACCGGCGTGAACCTGCCGGAAGGAATTTTCCTTGGCTTTGGAGACCGGCTGTATCTGGCCCCTCAGGGCTGCCCGGAGCTGAAGGGGCTGCGGGTGCTGCGGCCGGGTCTGGAGCTGGGGGAGCTGAAAAAGGACCGCCTGGAGCCTGCCCACGCTCTGGCCCTGTGGGCAAAGCCCCTGGAACGGACGATGGACCTGCCGTCGGAAGGGCCGGAGATCGGGCTGTATCTTCACGGCGAGGTGCTGCCCTGCACCGAAAAGGGCTGGTGTCTGGTGACGGTGGACGGCTACAGCATCGGCTGGGGAAAAGGGGACGGAAGGCAGTTGAAAAACCACTACCCCAAGGGCCTGCGGCGGTAAAAAAGGTTTTCCTTTACAAATTGCCGGTTCCATGGTAGAATACCCTGGAATTCTAATGTTCCATTCCCGAATTTATCACAAGGAGAGGATCGTTCCTTGGCCAGATATGAAATTAACGGCGGCAAACCCCTGGAAGGGACCGTCACCATCAGCGGCGCGAAAAACGCGGCAGTTGCCATATTGCCTGCGGCGCTGCTGGTCAGCGGGAAGTGCCGCGTTGAAAACGTACCTGATATCTCTGATGTACGCATTCTGCTGGACATTCTGGAGGGTATGGGCGTAAAGCTCGCCTATCCCGAGCCTCACGTTGTAGAGCTGGACAGCTCAGAGGTGCAGTGCACCACTCCGGACCCGGAGCTTGTTAAGAAGATGCGGGCCAGCTACTATTTGATGGGGGCTTTGCTTGGCCGGTTCGGCCATGCCCATGTGGCCCTGCCCGGCGGCTGCAATTTTGCCTCCCGTCCCATCGACCAGCATATTAAGGGCTTCCTGGCCCTGGGCGCGGATGTGGACGAGACGGAGGACTATGTGGCCCTGAAGCCCACGGAAGAGGGCCTTCACGGGGCCAGAATTACCCTGGATATGGCAAGCGTGGGCGCTACCGTGAATATTATGGTGGCGGCAACTCTGCTTCCCGGGCAGACCGTCATTGAAAACGCGGCCAAGGAGCCCCACATTGTGGACCTGGCCAATTTCCTGAATACCATGGGCGCCCGCATTACCGGCGCGGGCACGGATACGGTGAAAATTCGCGGCGTCAACAGCCTGCGGGGCGGCAGCTATGCCATCATCCCGGACCAGATCGAGGCCGGAACCTATATGGCGGCGGTGACGGCCACCGGCGGCAATGTGCTGGTGCAGAACGTCATCCCCAAGCACATGGAGTGCATCACCAGCAAGCTGGAGGAGATGGGGGCCAAGGTCATCGTCTTTGACGATGCCATCCGGGTCATGCGCACGGGAAAGCTGCGGTGGACCACGGTGAAAACCAGCCCCTATCCCGGCTTCCCCACGGATATGCAGGCCCAGGTGTGCGTGTGTATGTCCCTGGCCAAGGGCACCAGCCGCCTGACCGAGAGCGTGTATGAGACCCGGTTCTTCGGCTACTGCGCGGAGTTGGAGAGCATGGGGGCCAATATCAAGATCAACGGGAAAACCGCCACGGTGGTGGGCGTAGAGGAGCTCTACGGCGCTACGGTGTTTGCCCACGATCTGCGGGCCGGTGCGGCCCTGGTCATCGCAGGCCTCAGCGCCCAGGGAACCACTCAGGTGGAGGACATTCACTATGTGGAGCGGGGCTATGAGGACCTGATCGGCAAGCTGACGGCGCTGGGCGCGGACATTCGCCGGGTAGAAGACTAATTCGGAGAGACGAATCAGAGGAGGTGTGGCCATGGCAACCATGGAGCAGCAGGTGGAGCACATTGTGGATACCATTCTGGAGGACTATCGCAATGGCCGCAGCATCGACCGCATGAACCCCTTTGCCCATCCGGACAAAGAGGTGGTCATCGATATGATCGGCAAGCTCATGCGCATTGTCTATCCGGGCTTCAGCCGGGACAAAAACTACCGCATTTACAATACCCATCACAATCTGTCCATGCTCATTGAGGACGTGATGTACAACATGGTCAAGCAGCTGACCATGGTCTTCCGGGCGGACATGGAGGAGCAGCAGGCCCAGGAGAAGGCCCAGCAGGTGAGCCTGGATTTCTTCCGGGCCATTCCGGCGCTGCGGGACGTGATCCAGACGGATGTGGAGGCCTTCTACGACGGAGACCCCGCCGCCTACAGCACCGATGAGATCGTCTATTGCTACCCCGGCATTTTCGCCATTACGGTTTACCGCCTGGCCCATGTGCTCTATGCCATGGGGGTGCCCCTGCTGCCGAGAATCATGACCGAGCACGCCCACAGCGAGACGGGCATCGATATCAACCCCGGGGCCACCATTGGCAAGTATTTCTTCATCGACCACGGCACCGGCATCGTCATCGGCGAGACCACGGTCATCGGGGACCATGTGAAGGTCTACCAGGGCGTGACATTGGGCGCACTGACCACCCGGGGGGGCCAAAGCCTGCGGGGCAAGCGCCGCCATCCCACCATTGAGGACAATGTGACCATCTACGCCGGCGCTTCCATTCTGGGCGGCGATACGGTCATTGGCCGGGACTGCGTCATCGGCTCCAATGTCTTCATCACCCATTCCATTCCCCCCTGCACCACGGTCAGCGTCAAGAGCCAGGAGCTGCAGATTCGCCAGCGGGCCAACTGCCCGGGCCCCTTCTGGCCGGAAGAGAAAAAAGAAAAATGAGTTTCCGCCGTCGAAGGTATGCACCGGAGACGGCGCTTTTCTTGTACATATGAAAATAGTTTGAAAAAGAAATGAAAATACTTGCATTTGGGAAATATACGTGATATAGTACCAGCGAAATCAATACAAAGATACGGATTCACCTGCGGCTGTTTGCCGCAAAGGGGAATGGGGTGCAAGGCCCCGCGAGTCGGTCACTGTGAAGCCCGGTTTGGGATAAGTCAGGCTACCTTGTGAATCCATTGTCTCCGCCGGAACCGGAGGCAGAACTCAGAACTTTTCCGGGCTCTTCAGAAAGCCCCGTTTTTCTGCGCTTTTGCCTGCCGTCTGCCCGACGGCAGGCTTTTTGCGCATTCAATTCCTTCGGGATTGAAAATATTAGAGTAAATGAGGAAGTAACCATGCAAGCAGCAAAACGTATTTTGTCCCTGACCCTGGTGCTGGTGCTCGTTCTGGCTCTGGCCGCCTGCGGCGCTCAGAGCTCCACCGCAACCACCGCGGCCCCGGAGACCACCGCAGCCCCCGAGACCACCGAGGCCGCCACTGAGGCTGCTGCGGAGGCAGCCACCGAGGCTCCCGCCGAGGTCAAGCACACCGTCTATCCCCTGACCATCCAGACCTACAACTACGCCAAGGAGCCCGTGGAATACACCTTTGAGAAGGCCCCCGAGCGGGTATTTGCGAAGAGCCAGGACAACATCGAAATTCTGTTGGCTCTGGGTCTGGCGGATAAGATCATAGGTGCCTGTGGCCTGGACGGTGAAGTTCGGGAGGACCTGAAGGCCGATTTTGAAACCATCAACTACTACGACGAACTGCCCAGCAAGGAAGAGATCATCGCTCTGAATCCGGACTTCATCGCCGGCTGGTACTCCACCTTCTCCGACAAGCGTCTGGGCGATGTGGATTTCTGGCATGAGCGGAACGTTGGCACCTATATGGCTCTGAATAGCGGCTGCACCGGCAAGGCTGCCGAGCACCCCAGAACCGTTGAGCTGGAGTATCAGGACATCCTGACTCTGGGCGAGATTTTCGACGTACAGGACAAGGCCGAGGCCATTGTCAACGACATGAAGGCCCAGGTCCAGCAGATCGACGATTTTCTGGCCGACAAGACCCGTCTGACCGTGGCTGTCCTGGAAGACGAGGGCGGCACCTACCGTGTCTACGGTGAGGATACGCTGGGCGGTGACGTTGCCATCCACGGCGGCGCAGAGCTGGCTGTGGGCAAGCACGGCGAGAACGGCAACATCAGCGCCGAGGATCTGATCCTGGCCAACCCCGATGCCATCTTCATGGCCTGGCAATACGGCTACGGTGACGGTGACCAGGAGGTCAAGCACATCACCGAGAATCCCGCCTTCGCCAGCCTGGATGCCGTAAAGAACAACAGAGTGTTCCCCATCAATATATCCCGCATCTATTGCAGCGGCATGCGGACCATTGACGGCATTCTGGACGTTGCAAAGAACCTGTATCCCGAGCTGTATCAGTAATTCTTTCATGTGAATTTGTGGCGCTGTTAAGAAACGCTGTCATTGCGAACCAGTGACCGATGTCACTGGTGTGGCAATCCCCCGGTTAGGGGTGAAGACCCGTATCTTCTACATAAACAGTTTGAAGATCCGGGGGATTCCCACGCCAGTGTGCGCACTGGCTCGGAATGACGCGGCCTTCTTAACAGCCCTATTGCTATAAGGAACGATTATGGACTTAAAAAACGGAATTTTTCACGGAAAACCCGTCTATATCCTTGCCATTTTCCTGCTGATTGCGGCGCTGATTCTCTCGCTGTGCTGGGCGGTGACCATGGGTGCGGCCAATCTGTCCGTGAAGGATGTCTACGGCGTGATTCTCTATAAGACCCTGGGCATTGGCGATGCGGAGCTTTACGGCAGCGGCAGCCTCAGCGATATTGTCTGGTTCATCCGCCTGCCCCGGCTGGTGCTGGCCATCTGCGTGGGCGCGGCCCTGGCGGTGTCCGGCGTGGTCATGCAGGCCATCGTCAAAAACCCTCTGGCTGACCCTTATATTCTGGGCGTTTCCTCCGGTGCCTCCCTGGGTGCGACCCTTGCGATTTTGCTGGGGGTGGGCACGGTCTTCGGCGGAAACTATGTCGGTGTCATGGCCTTTCTGGGTGCCCTTGCCGCCTCCTGGGGGGTGCTGTTTCTGGCAAACATCGGCGGCCGCGCCACCTCTGTAAAGCTGATTCTGGCGGGAACCGCCCTGTCCTCCATCTGCTCGGCGGTATCCAGCTTTATCCTCTATGTGATCAACAACAGCAGCAATGCCATTGCCGCCGTGGGCCGGTGGACCATGGGCAGCCTGGCTGCCGCCAGCTGGGACACCAATCCCACCATGCTGGCGGTGACGGTTGCCTGCGTGATCTTCTTCCTGACCCAGCACCGGACGCTGAACCTGATGCTGGTGGGCGATGAATCCGCCGTGACCCTTGGCACGGACCTGCACCGCTGGCGCATTCTCTATCTGGTGGTGGCCTCTCTGCTGGTGGGCTTCTCCGTGTACAATGCCGGTATCATCGGCTTTGTGGGCCTGGTGATTCCCCACATTGTGCGGATGCTCTTCGGCACGGACCACAAGAAGCTGCTGCCCATTTCCGCCCTGCTGGGTGCGGTATTTCTGCTGTGGGCGGATGTGGCCTGCCGGACGCTGCTGGACCGGACGGAGCTGCCCATCGGCATTCTGACCTCTATGATCGGCGCGCCCTGCTTCATCTATCTCATGGCCCGCAGCCGCTACGGATTTGGAGGTGGCGAGGGATGAAACTGGAGGCAAAGGACATTGAAGCGGTTCTGGGCGGCAACGCTATTCTCCGGGGTGTTTCCCTGGAGGTGGAGCCCAATGAATTCGTGGGCATCATCGGCCCCAATGGCAGCGGCAAGAGCACGCTGCTCAAGTGCATCTACCGGGTTTTGAAGCCCCAGGCCGGTATTGTGAAGCTGGACGGCACGGATATCCGGGAGCTCTCTTATAAGAAGAGCGCCCAGTCCATTGCGGTCCTGGCCCAGCACAACTATTATAATTTTGAATTTTCCGTGCAGGATGTGGTGCTCATGGGCCGCTCTCCCCACAAGCGGGCCATGGAGCGGGACAATGCCCAGGACTATGCCATTGTGGCCCAGGCGCTGGAGACCGTTGGCATGGCCGATATGGCAAAGCGCAGCTTCTCCACCCTTTCCGGCGGCGAGCAGCAGCGGGTGATTCTGGCCCGGGCACTGGCCCAGCAGACCCCCTGCCTGATTCTGGACGAGCCCACCAACCACCTGGACATCACCTACCAGCTGGAGCTTATGGACATTGTCCAGGGCCTGGGCCGCACGGTTGTGGCGGCCATTCACGATCTGAACATTGCAGCTATGTACTGCACCCGGCTGTTTGTCATGGAAAAGGGGCAGCTGGTTGCCTCCGGAACGCCGGAGGAGGTGCTCACCCCGGAGCTCATCCGGCAGGTCTACGGTGTGAAGGCCAAGGTGTTCCGGGATGAGGCCGGAATCCTGAGAATTCAATACTATCCGGAAGGGAGAAAATAAATATGACGAATCTTGCGATGCTGTGCTGCCTGGATGCCAACGATGTCTGCACCGGGGCCGGGTGTCTGCGGGCGCTGCGGGAGCGCAGAGGCGGCTTTGCCTGCTACGAGGGACAGGAGACGGAGCTTCTGGCCTTCCTGCGGTGCAGCCATTGCAGCACACCCCTCGAGGAGGATGCCGGAATGCAGGAGAAGCTGGAGCGTCTGGTGTCCATCGGTACACAGGCGGTCCACATCGGCGTGTGCGCCCAGCCCAAGGGGGAGAAGTGCCCCTATATGGCGGCCAACGCCAAGTGGCTGGAGGACCACGGCATTCAGGTCATCTGGAAGACCCATTAAATCCTTTTATCAAAAACGGCGAAATGCCAAAATTTCCGCCAAAACCGCCCGGTTGATGAAATGTTCATCAGCCGGGCATTTGTGTTTATTGTGAAAATGGGCTTGACTGGGTACAATAGGGCCATAAAGAAAAACAAAAGGCAGCACCCGTATAAAAGGTGCGGGGCTGCCTGACAAAAAAGGAGCTGCAAAGTATATGTATTATTCTGCTGGAACCTATGAAGCCTTTGCCCATCCCGAGAAGCCCCAGGGCGTGGACAACAAGTCCGCCTATATCATCGGCACCGGCCTTGCCGGTCTGACCGCCGCCTTCTACCTGGTCCGTGACGGACAGATGAAGGGCGAGCGGGTGCACCTGCTGGAGAAGCTGGACCTGGCCGGCGGCAGCTGCGATGGCCGCAAGGACGTTTCCAAGGGCTTCTACATGCGCGGCGGCCGGGAAATGGACAACCATTTCGAGGTCATGTGGGATGTGTTCCGGGATGTGCCCAGCATCGAGACCCCCAATGTGTCCGTGCTGGATGAGTACTACTGGCTGAACAAGCACGACCCCAACTATTCCCTGTGCCGGGCCACCGTCAAGTGCGGCCAGGATGCCCATACCGACAAGCAGTTCAAGCTGGACCGGGAATCCGCCATGGCCCTTTCCAAGCTGTTCATTACCCCCGAAAGCCAGCTGGAGGGCAAGAAGATCTCCGAGGTCCTGCCCGATTCCTTCTGGGATACCAACTTCTGGCTGTACTGGCAGACCATGTTCGCCTTCCAGCGCTGGTCCAGCGCTCTGGAAATGAAGCGCTACCTGTGCCGGTACGTCCACCACATCGACGGCCTGCCCGACTTCTCCGCTCTGCGCTTCACCAAGTACAACCAGTATGAGAGCATGATCCTGCCCCTGGTGAAGTACCTGGAGAGCCACGGCGTGAAGGTGGAGTTTGGCATGGACGTGAAGAACGTGGTCATCGACCACGTGGGCGACAAGCAGATCGCCCGGAAGATCGTCTATGTGAAGGATGGCCAGGAGCAGTCCATCGACCTGGTGGAGGACGATCTGGTGTTCATCACCAACGGCTGCTGCACCGATACCTCCTGCTACGGCGACCAGACCCACGCCCCGGACCTCAGCGGCATTGTCAATGGCTGCGGCGAGAGCTGGGATCTGTGGAAGAACATTGCCGCCCAGGCCAAGAACGGCGAGTACGGCAATCCCGATGCCTTCTGCTCCGATGTAGAGGCCACCAACTGGATGAGCGCCACCGTGCAGACCAAGGACGAGAAGATCATCCGCCACATTATGGATATCTGCCAGCGGGATCCCCGTGCCGGGAAAGTCACCACCGGCGGCATCGTCACCGTGAAGGACAGCACCGACAACTGGTACCTCAGCTGGACCATCAACCGTCAGCCCCAGTTCAAGGCCCAGGATAAGGACACCGTTCTGGTTTGGGTCTATGGCCTGACCACCAACAAGCCCGGCCAGTTCGTCAAGAAGGCCATGCGGGAATGCACCGGTGAGGAGATCTGCCAGGAGTGGCTGTACCACATCGGTGTGCCCGAGGAGGAGATCCCCGAGCTGGCGGAGAGCGCCTGCAACACCACCACCTGCTATATGCCCTATATCAACGCCTTCTTCCAGCCCAGAAAGGAATCTGACCGGCCTAAGGTGGTGCCCGACGGCGCTGTGAACTTCGCCTTCATCGGCCAGTTCGCCGAGACCCCCAGAGACACCATCTTCACCACCGAGTACTCCATGCGTACCGGTATGGAATCCGTCTACACCCTGCTGAACGTAGACCGGGCCGTCCCTGAGGTCTGGGGCAGCAAGTACGATGTCCGTGAGCTGCTGCGTGCCTGCTACTACGCCATCGACAAGAAGCCCATTTCCCAGGCGCCTCTGTCCTTCGGCGAGAAGGAGATGCTGAAGCTCCTGGTCAAGAAGACCCGCGGCACCGACATTGAGCTGCTGCTGAAGGAAAGCAGCCTGATCGAGTAATTTTCCAGAAAACAATGCGCCTGATATCCAAGGATTGTTCCGGATATCAGGCGCATTTTCTCTGCCCGCGGCAAATGCAGGAAGAAATGTTTGGCCCGGGGGTGTTTCATCGAAAGCCCTGCAAGGGCCTCGGGCCGTGTCCCTCCGGGGGCCCCTTTCTTGTCCCGCCAAGAAAGGGGGAAAGAAAGCGGCTCAAGGGGGCGCTGTCGGCAAAGCCGATGAATTAAGGTGCGATTGCCACTGGCAATCGCTTCCAAAAGCCGAAGTGGTCCACTATTCCGCGCCAGTGCGCACACTGGCATGGAATGAGTTGGTCATGGGGATGCTTCCGTAGAAAGTACCGAAACCCTGCTTCTCTATACCAAGTGCGGGCCGGAAGGATTCTTAAGGAGGGCGGCTTGGTTTGCGGGAGCAAACCTTTCAGCACCTCCTTAAGCCGCATTCTTGCGGAGCTTCTTGGCGGGACAAGAAGCTCCCCGCCGGAGGCGCCCAGCCGAAATCTTTAACTGGGCATCAGTCAGAACCCTTCCGGCCCTGACGGGCCGCCTCCAGCTGTGCATTAAGAGTCTGTAGGCCGCAAGCGGCCAACATCCTCTATACCTTTCAGGGGAGGCATTTACTGAGCCCTTCCGGGCTGCGTCTAGGGCTTTTGCACCCGGCGGAATCTGCGGCCCCAGGGCAGGGCCAGCAGCAGGCCTGTCAGCGCGCCGGTGAAGACGGCGGCGGGGAGGCGGATATTGTCCCCGGTTTTGGGGGACTGGGGGCTCTGGGCGGTCAGGCACCAGCGCAGCTTTGGCCAGTCTCTCCGGCCCTGGAGGCTCAGGTCCTCCGGAATCGCCAGGCGCAGCTGCAATTGGGTCTCCTCCGGAGAAAACAGGCCCAGGTCCGCCAGACCCGCAAGGGGACCGTCATAGAGAAGCGTCTCCCCCTGAACGGTCAGGCGGATGCCGGAGAGCGCCGGGGTCACGTCCAGGCATTGCAGCACCAGCCGCATTTCCGCCGGGGGGCGGAGGATCACGGTCTCTTCCGGATTTTCCCCAGGGCTGATGGCAAGGTAGCTGCCGAACAGATGGTCCATGGGTGTGCTGCCGTCGGCGGCAAAGAGCATGTCCTTTGTGCCGCCTTCCAAAACCAGGGCGTTTTCCGCTCCGGCCCCCAGGGGAAGCGCGGACAGCAGCAAGCCCAAAACCAGAATACAGATCTTTCTGCGCATATTCCATCCCTCCATGCGTTTGTACTGCCGCCAGCATACCACGTTTCCAGCGCCGAATTTGCCGGAAGCGGGGAAAATGAAAAAATTCCGCCCCGGAGCCGTAAAATGAATGGGGAAATGCATATATTCATTTTGAAAGGGAATAATTCAGGTTTTGCCTGAGAAATATACGATTTCTTCGAAAATAATTTATTTTTCTCGTTGACAATTGAGAAAAGCGGGTGTATAGTAGTCGAGAACTGCTCCACCGGTGGAGCACAAAAGTTCGTAGAGAAAGCACGAAGGGAAGAAAATGAAAATGAAAAAAGCACTTGCGCTTGTGCTGGCAGCCCTGCTGCTGGTATCCATGGCGGCCTGCACGGGTACTGCGCCCGCTGCAACCACTGCTGCCACCACCGCCGCTGCCGCTGAGACCACAGCCGCAGCCGAGACCGAAGCCTCCGAGGCTTCCGCCGAGACCGAATCCGGCAAGACCTATACCGTTGGTATCTGCCAGCTGGTGCAGCACCCTGCACTGGACGCCGCTACCCAGGGCTTCAAGGACGCCCTGACGGAAGCTCTGGGCGATGCCGTCTCCTTCAATGAGCAGAACGCCTCCGGCGAGAGCGTCAACTGCGCCACCATCGTCAATGGCCTGGTGGCCTCCCAGGTGGACCTGATCCTGGCCAACGCCACTGCCCCTCTGCAGGCCGCTGCCTCTGCCACTGCCGATATCCCCGTTCTGGGCACCGCCGTGACGGACTACGCCTCCGCCCTGGAAATTGACAACTGGACCGGCACCGTGGGCGGCAATATCTCCGGCACCTCCGACCTGGCTCCTCTGGACCAGCAGGCGGCTATGCTCCAGGAGCTGTTCCCCGATGCCAAGACCGTGGGCCTGCTGTACTGCTCCGCCGAGTCCAACAGCAAGTACCAGGTGGATATGATTCGGGGCTATCTGGAGCAGGCGGGTCTGACCTGTGAGGAGTACGCCTTCACCGATACCAACGACGTTGCTTCCGTGACCCAGAAGGCCTGCGATTCCAGCGACGTGATCTACATCCCCACCGATAACACCGCCGCCTCCAACACCGAGGCCATTGCCAATGTGGTTCTGCCTGCGGGCGTTCCCGTCATTGCCGGCGAAGAGGGCATCTGCCAGGGCTGCGGCGTGGCCACTCTGTCCATCAGCTACTACGACCTGGGCTATGCCACCGGCAAGATGGCCGTCAAGATCCTGACCGGCGAGGCCGACATTTCCACAATGCCTGTGGAGTACGCACCTCAGGTCACCAAGAAGTACAACGCAGCCAACTGCGAGACCCTGGGCGTCACCGTTCCCGATGACTACGCAGCCATCGAGGGCTGATACAATGGAATAGAATACAGGGACAGGGCCCTTTCGCCCTGCCCCTGTGTTGCAATTTTTAGAAAGATTTGAGGTAACAAGCCTATGTTTTTCTCCTCCCTTTTGAATGCCGCGCCCGGCGCCATTGCCCAGGGAATGCTCTGGGGCATTATGGCCATTGGCGTGTACATTACCTATCGCATTCTGGATGTGGCGGACCTGACCGTAGACGGCAGCCTGGCCACCGGCGGCGCGGTGTGTATTATGCTCATGCGTTCCGGCTGCAACCCCTGGATCGCCCTGCTGTGTGCGTTCCTGGTGGGCATGCTGGCGGGCATGGTTACGGGCCTGCTGCACACCCGCTGCGGCATTCCGGCCATTCTGGCGGGCATTCTGACCCAGCTGGCCCTGTACTCCGTGAATCTGCGGATCATGGGCAGTAAGTCCAACCAGCCCATTTCTGTGGACAAGTACAATCTGGTGGTATCCCAGCGGTTTGTGAAGGAGCTGTCTGCGCGCAATCCCCTGATTCCCGCAGTCGTCACATTGGCGGTGCTCATTGGCATTCTCTATTGGTTCTTCGGCACGGAGTATGGCTCCGGTCTGCGGGCCACCGGCGCCAACCGCCGCATGGCCAGCGCCCAGGGCATTGACACCCGGGTCACCGTCACCGTGGGATTGATGCTCTCCAATGGCCTGGTGGCCCTGTCCGGCGCGCTGCTGGCCCAGTATCAGGGTGCGGTGGATGTGAATATGGGCCGGGGCGCCATCGTCATCGGTCTGGCCGCCGTCATCATCGGCGAGGTGCTGCTGGATAAGATCTTCCGGAATTTTGCTCTGAAGCTCTGCTCCGTGGTGGTGGGCGCAGTGATCTACTATCTGGTGCTGCAAATCGTTTTGCAGCTGGGCCTGAATACCAACGATTTGAAGCTCTTTACCGCGGCCATTGTGGCCCTGTTCCTGTCCATTCCCTATTGGAAGAACAGTATCCATGTGAAGAAAGAGAAGGGAGGTGCCCGGAATGCTTGAGATCAAAAACGTCAGCAAGACCTTTAATCCCGGCACGGTGAACGCCAAAACGGCTCTGAACGGCCTGAACCTGACCCTGAACGACGGGGATTTTGTCACCGTCATCGGCGGCAACGGCGCGGGCAAATCCACCATGTTGAACGCCGTGGCGGGCACCATCCAGGTGGATACGGGCTCCATCATTCTCGACGGCCGGGACATCACCCGCCTGCCGGAATTCAAGCGGGCGGCCTACCTGGGCCGGGTGTTCCAAGACCCCATGATGGGCACGGCTGCCACCATGCAGATTGAGGAAAATCTGGCTCTGGCAGACCGCCGGGGCAAGCGCCGCACCCTGCACCCTGGCATTACCCAGGCGGACCGGGAGCGCTATATCGAGCAGCTGAAAATCCTGGACTTGGGACTGGAAAACCGGATGACCGCCAAGGTGGGCCTGCTGTCCGGCGGCCAGCGCCAGGCTCTGACGCTGCTGATGGCCACCCTGCAAAAGCCGGAGCTGCTGCTGCTGGATGAGCACACCGCCGCCCTGGACCCCAAGACCGCCGCCAAGGTCCTGGAGGCTACGCAGCGCATTGTGGAGAAGAACCGTCTGACCACCATGATGATCACCCACAATATGCGCGACGCCATTACCTATGGCAACCGCCTGATCATGATGTATGAGGGCCACGTGGCCGTGGACGTTTCCGGCGAGGAGAAGAGGCACTTGACTGTTGAGCAGCTGCTGGAGCTTTTCAGCAAGGCCTCCGGCTCCGACGAGGCCGACGACAAGCTGCTGCTGTCCTGATCTTCTTTTTCTGATAACCCAAGGATATCAACAGAGTGAACCAAGCGAGACCTCTCCGGAGGCCTCGCCTTTTTGTGCGGCCTTTCTATCCAAATATGCATGGCCACATGAATAATATGCATAATGCGTGAAACACTGGAACATGCAGATATACGGAAATATTATGAATATAACATATAAATATGCGAATATGCAACAAGAAAATGAATGAGATATACAAATCGTACATAGAATGCGCTGAAAAAAGAAATCCAATTTGTATGTTTTATCAATTGAAATTGCATAATATTCGCGCTATAATACAGCCATCAATCAACCCCGGAGAAAAGGAGTCAATGACAATGAAAAAGACCGTTAGCTTTATCCTCGCCGCACTGATGCTGGCCGCTATGCTGGTTGGCTGCGGCAGCACCGCCCCCACTTCCACCACCGCAGCCGCTGCTGAGACCACAGCTGCCGCTGCCGACACCACCGCCGCAGAGGAAACCGCTGCAGCGGCCGAGATCAAGACCGTTACTCCCGGCGTCCTGACCGTCGCCACCTCTCCCGACTTCGCCCCCATGGAGTTCACCGACCCCACCAAGCAGGGCCAGGATATGTACGTCGGCTTCGATGTGACTCTGGCAAAGTACATTGCCGGGAGCTTGGGCCTGGAGCTGCAGATCATGCCCATGAGCTTCGACGCCTGCCAGACCGCCGTTTACGCCGGCACCGTGGATATGACCATCTCCGGTTTCAGCTGGACCGAAGAGCGGGCCCAGAACTACAACACCTCCAACTACTACCACGCCGGTGACAACGAGGACGAGCAGGTCCTGATCACCCTGGCCTCCAACGGCGACAAGTTCGCCACTGCCGACGGCCTGAAGGACGCCAAGATCGGCGCACAGAACGCCTCTCTGCAGCAGTCCCTGGCCACCGAGCAGCTGCCCGACAGCGAGCTCACCCTCTTCACCGACCTGGGCACCGGCGTGCTGCAGCTGAAGAACGGCGACTTTGACTGCATCGCAGTGGCCAAGGGCAATGGCGAAGCCATCATCGCCAACAACCCCGACATTGCCATGTCCGGCTTCAAATTCGTGGTTGACGAGAAGTACACCGGCAACGTGGTCCTGCTCCAGAAGGGCAACGATGCGCTGACCGAGACCGTCAACGAGGCTCTTGCTTCCTCCAAGGACCAGTGGAACACCTGGTATGAAGAGGCCAAGGCCATCTCCGGTATTGAGGTCTCCTACGACGACAACGGCAACGTTGCCAACTAATTACGGAAACGAAAAACCGTTGCGAACCGGTGGCCAAAGCCACTGGTTCGCAACGGTATGTCCGGAAAGAATCCCATAAAACGGATGCTTTCCTTTTGAACGCAGCGCTGCCGCGCTGAAAAGAGAAGCATCCTGCGAGCACCCCCTGCTCTTGAAAAATGCACGAATGATGCTATAATGATTTGAAAGGAATTTAGAAAGATGGATTTTAGCCTGTTTCTGCCAAATATGGCAAAGATTTGGAGCCAGTATTGGAAGCTCTTCCTGTTCACCGGCCTGAAAAACACCCTGATCCTGACCTTTATCTCCGTGGCCCTGGGCACCGTTCTGGGCACCCTGGTTGCCATGCTGAAGATGTCCAAGTCCAAGATCCTCCGCTTCATCGCCTCCGTCTATGTAGAGGTCCTGCGGGGCACCCCCATTCTGCTGCAGCTGTATGTGTTCTATTTCGTGTTGCCCAACATCTTCAAATTCATGAAGCTCAGCCAGTTCATGTGGGTTTCCATCTCTCTGTGTATCAATTCCTCTGCCTATGTGTCCGAGGTCATCCGTTCCGGCATTCAGGCCGTGGACAAGGGCCAGACCGAGGCCGCCCGTTCTCTGGGCCTCAGCGAGGGCCAGACCATGGTGAAGATCATCCTGCCCCAGGCCGTGCGCAATATTCTGCCGGCGCTCGGCAATGAGTTCATCATGATGCTGAAGGAGACCTCTCTGGCCTCCACCTTCTTCCTGGGCGATATCATGACCTCTTACCTGGTGGTCAAGGGCGTGTCCTATCTGACCCTGGAGCCTCTGACCATTGTTGCCATTATCTACCTGTGCGTGACCTATCCTCTGAGCAAAATCGTGGACCGCTTCGGCAAGAAGATGGCGAACCCCAACAGCTACCGCAGCCACAAGGCGAAAAAGGAAGGAACTGTTTAATTATGGAAATGATCAAAACCGTTGATTTGCATAAGAGCTATGGCGAGCTGCACGTTCTCAAAGGCGTGAACCAGACCATTGAAAAGGGCGAGGTGGTCTCCATCATCGGCCCTTCCGGCGGCGGCAAGAGCACCTTTTTGCGGTGCCTGAACCTGCTGGAAAAGCCTGAGAGCGGCAAAATCTACTTCGAGGGCGACGAGATCACCGGCAACCTGACCAAGGAGGAGAAGCAGCTCATCAAGGAGGGAAAGCTCCCCAAGCCTGCCAAGGTGAACATCGATCTTCACCGGCAGAAGATGGGCATGGTGTTCCAGCACTTCAATGTGTTCCCCCACCTGACGGTGGCTCAGAATATCACCCTGGCCCCCAAAATGCTCAAGGGCAAGAGCGAGGCCGAGGCCAGCCAGATGGCAAAGGACCTGCTCTCCCGGGTCGGCCTGCTGGACAAATATGACGAAATGCCCGGCAACCTCTCCGGCGGCCAGAAGCAGCGGCTTGCCATTGTCCGGGCTCTGGCTATGGAGCCGGACGTAATGCTCTTCGATGAGCCCACCTCCGCCCTTGACCCCGAGATGGTGGGCGAGGTGCTGGACGTCATCAAGGGCCTGGTGGATACGGGCATGACCAGCGTCATCGTTACCCACGAGATGCGCTTTGCCCGGGAGGTTTCCGATCGGGTGCTGTTTATGGCCGAGGGCAATATTTTGGAGCAGGGTGCCCCGGAGCAGATTTTCAACAATCCCACCCATCCCCGGCTCCAGGACTTCCTGAAGAAGGTGCTGTAATATGAGCAAGCAGGAGCTTTATCAGACCGTTGAAGCGAAAAAAGAGGAAATTCTCACCCTCAGTGACAAGATATGGGAATATGCCGAGCTGTCCATGCTGGAAATCAAGTCCACTGCCGCCTATGTGGCCCTGCTGAAGCAGGAGGGCTTCCAGGTGGAAGAGAACCTCTGCGGCATTCCTACGGCCTTTTCCGGAACCTACGGCTCCGGCAGCCCGAAAATCGGCATTCTGGCGGAATATGACGCCCTGTCCGGCCTGTCTCAGGTCCCCGGTGTGACCGAAAAGCAGCCCCTCTGCGAGGGCGGCAGCGGCCAGGGCTGCGGCCACAATCTGCTGGGCGCGGCCAGCCTCAGTGCAGCCATTGCCATCAAAGACCAAATCGCCGCCGGAAAGCTCCATGGCACAGTCGTCTTCTATGGCTGTCCCGGAGAAGAGGGCTGCGCCGGTAAGACCTTTATGGCCAGAGACGGCCTGTTTAAGGACCTGGATGCCGCCATCACCTGGCACCCCGGCTACACCAATGAGGTCACCACCGGCTCCAATGCCGCCTGCCTGCAGATGGCCTATGAGTTCGCGGGCACCGCTGCCCACGCCGCAGGCAATCCCTGGGAGGGCCGTTCCGCTCTGGACGGCGCGGAGCTGATGAACGTAGGCGTTCAGTTCCTGCGGGAGCATATGGAGCCCAAGAGCTCTATCCACTATTCCATCGCCGATGCCGGGGGCATTTCCCCCAATGTGGTGCAGCCCACGGCGAAGCTCATCTATATGGTCCGGGCGGAGACCGTTCGCAAGGCCAAGGCGCTGCTGGCCCGGGTCAATGACATCGCCAAGGGCGCTGCCCTCATGACCGGCACCACCGTCACCTGGCACCAGCTGGACGGCACCTCCGATACCCTGTCCAATACCGTCCTGGAGCAGCTGCTCTATGACAATCTGGTGGAAGCCCCTCTGCCGGAGTATACCCAGCAGGAGTGGGACTTCGCGGCCAAGCTTCGCGAGACCTTCCCTCACGATGGCCTGCCCGGCCACAGCACGGAGACCAACCCCGTGCTCAAAAAGCAGATCATTCAGCTGTCCGACCATGGAAATAAGGCCATCAACGACTTTGTGGTGCCCTATTACCCTGCCTATTCCTATAGCCCCGGCTCTACGGATGTGGGCGACGTCAGCTGGCTGACCCCCACCGCCCAGTTCAATACGGCCACCTGGCCTTCCCAGGTCCCCGGCCACAGCTGGCAGGTGGTTGCCGCCGGCAAGACCGGCATGGCCCACAAGGGCCTGCTGTACGCCGCCAAGGTTCTGGCCGGTGCCGCCATGGACCTGATGGAAAAGCCCGAGCTAGTAAAAGCCGCCCGGCAGGAGTTCCGGGAAACCGCCGCCGCCGGTTACGATTGTCCCATCGGCCCGGAGGTCGTGCCCAGCGCACAGTGAATCGAATATGAAAAGAGGACGCGGTCTCAAGCTGCGTCCTCTTTTGTTGTGCCGGAATTTCCGCATATTGTGAAAAATCTGTGGAATCCTACCCGGGAGGTGAGGCGGATGTATTCCGGGGAAGTGAACCATGAAACTATCACGGGGATTTTTGAGGGCGCGGCGGACTTTATTGTCCGGCGGCTTTGCTGCAATGGGGTGTGCCTCTATGCCTATGCCATTGACGGCCTGACCTCAGGGGCCGATACCTCGGAGTACGTCATCCGCCCCATTACGGACAATCTGACCGGGAGTACACCGGCGGCCCTTTATGAAGAGGCGCTGCTGGGAAACGTCTATAACAGCGTGGCGGACCCCTGCAAGGACCTGGACACCGTGGCCCGGAAGCTGGTCAACGGCTTCTGCGTCGTTCTCTTCCCCGGGGCCGGGGCCATTGCCTTTGAGGTCAAAACCGGGGAAAAGCGGGGTATCTCCGCCCCAGAGGTGGAGAATACCGTCAAGGGGCCCAAGGATGCCTTCGTGGAGACGGTTCGGTCCAATACCAGCCTCATCCGCCGCCATCTGCGCACCCCGGCCCTGCGGCTTTGGGAGACCCAGGTAGGCCGCAGGAGCCTGACCAATGTGACCGTGGCCTACATTGACGGCCTGACGGACCTTCGCCTGGTGGAGCGGATGCAGCGCCGACTGGAAAAGATCGATGTGGACGGCTTCCTGGCTCCCTCCGCTGTGGAGGAGTACGTCACCGGTTCCCGGAAGACGGCCTTCCCCTTGATTCAATACACGGAGCGGGCGGATAAATTCTGCGCCGGGCTTCTGGAGGGCCGGGTGGGGTTGCTGGTGGACGGCCTGCCCCTGGGCTATCTGGCCCCAGCGGACCTGGGCTACCTGATGGAGAGCCCGGAGGATTGGAGCCGGGATTATCTCAGCGCCTCATTCCTGCGGATTTTGCGCTATGGGGCCTTGATCCTGGGGCTGCTGCTGCCGGGGCTGTATATCGCCTTGGCGGTGTTTCATCAGGAGATGATCCCCTTGCCCCTGCTGCGGGCCATCGTTGAGAGCAAAAAGGATGTGCCCTTTTCTACGGCGGCGGAGGTGGTGAGCCTGCTGCTGGCCTTTGAGCTGCTGCAGGAGTCCGGCATTCATTTGCCTCAGGCCGTTGGTCAATCCGTCTCCACCATCGGCGGCATTGTGGTTGGTACGGCGGCGGTGGATGCGGGGCTGGTGTCCCCGGCGGCGTTGATCGCGGTGAGCATTGCGGGGGTCTGCGGCTTTGTGCTGCCCAATCGGGACTTGGCGGAGGCCCTGCGGCTGTGGCGGCTGGGCTTTGCACTGATCGCCGCCGTAGCGGGGCTCTTTGGCCTGACGGCGGGGTTCATCGTCCTGGTGGGGCATCTGGCGGGGCTGCAATGCCTGGAGGTACCCTATCTGGCACCCTTCCACAAGGGCCGGGCCGATGTGCTGCGGGACCGCATGGTCACGGACAAATTCCGAGACCCGCTGCTCCATTCGGAAGACAGGAGAAAGCAGGTATGAAGAAATGGATTTGGCTGGCAGCGCTTGCTTTGCTCCTGCTGCCCCAGCGGGGCACGGAGGTTGGGAAACTGCTGCCTGTGGAAACACTGTTGATTGAGAAACAGGCGGGGCAGTACCGGGTGTCCGCGGATACGGGCAGTGCGGGCCGGGGGGACAGCCTGGAAAAGGCTGTGGATGCGCTGCGGGCGGAAGCGCCTGGAATCCTGTTTTTGGATACGGCAGACTATGTGCTTTTGACTGGGGAAGCGGAGGAATGCATGGAAAGGTTGCCGGACTATGTGCGGCCGGGAACCCGGGTATATAAATTGGAGGGCACGGCGGAGCTTTCGAAAATCGGCCCCTTTTTGAAGACCCATGGTCCGGATGCACCGCTGTATCGCCTGCAAAAGAGGGAGCTGCAGCTCCCAAAACTGACAGCAGAGGGGGAGAAGCTGCGTTTTGAAGGGCAGTGAGGAGAAAAATGGAATCCCGGCAGCCGCACTGGCGGGGCTCGCCCGGACCGCAGCGGGCGTCGGCTGGCCGGGGGTTCTGGTCGTCAGCGCAGGTGCGGCGCTGCTTCGAAGACTGCGGGGGAATGCGTGCGTACCCAGATGGCTCCGGGCGGTGCAGGCCCTGTTTGACGCTTTTGTACTGTGCCAGGCGCTGACCTGGGCGGGCGCAAGCTGGCAGGGCGCGTGGAACGGAATGTGGATCGGGCTGATTTTGCTGGGCCTCGCTCTTTGGCTGGCGCACAAGGGACCGGAGACGGTACAGGCGGCTTCCGGCGTACTGGGCCTGGCGGAGGCGGGGCTGCTGGCGGCGGTGATGCTGGGTAGTCTCCGCCAGATTCGGCCGGAAAATCTGCTGCCGGGAGCTGGGCTTCCGGATGGATGGCTGCTGGTGGCGCTTCTGCTGCCGGGGGGCGGGCGGCGGCAGGGCTGGCTGTGGGCCCTTGCCTTTTGCCTAACGGCAGCGGGTGTCGGCTGGGTCGGGGAGAATGCATTTTTGCTCTTGAGCCGCAGTGCTTCCGGGATGGGTTCCGTCCGGCGGCTGGAAAGTCTGGCTGCGGTGGGACTGGCGCTGGGCTTTTTCCTGATGATGACGCAGCTGCTCTCCCAGGAGCACCCGGGGGACCGCATCTGGTCCGCTGCATTGGCCGCAGCCCTTTTTCTGGGAGGATTCCGCATAAATGGCTGGCTCGCGGCCCTGTGCGCGGCGACGGCATGGTATTTCCTGCCGACAATGTGTGAAAAAAGGAAAATAAAGGATAAAAATAGCAAATAAGATGCACATCCGATAGAAAGGAAAAGAAAAATGATAAAGTAGCGAAAAAGTGCTTGACAAATTCTTCATTTAGTGTTAATATCATGAAGCTTTCTGCGAGACACCTCGATGAAAGCGGCTGTACCTTGTAAATTGAATAACGTAAAGACAAACTAAAACACCTTGGACAA
>ERZ1034952.1004-NODE-1004-length-24528-cov-26.300331_pt1 | contig 24528 bp, 19 predicted proteins | sample MGYA00520625_ERZ1034952 | MGnify/ENA primary metagenome ERZ1034952 (study PRJEB33766, sample SAMN09781773) | gut metagenome | biome: gut microbiome | host: Homo sapiens | place: Madagascar | study: EMG produced TPA metagenomics assembly of the PRJNA485056 data... | reverse complement strand
TCTATTATAGAATAAAAGGTGTATCTTATAAATTAATAAAGATTGAGAATCGAGGTATATAATATATATAACTCTCTCCTTATCATCGAGTAGGAGGTAAACACTAATTATAGGTGTTTATCTCCTATTTTCGTGTTTACCGACTTGGGCAAGCGGTATTTGCACAACCTCCTTGCCTTCATTCTCTAATTCTGCAAGCGACTCTTGCAGAATTGGCAGTTCCTTTAATTTGGCAAGTGGCACTTGCCAAATTGGAAAAGTCGGATACGCTTCAGCAAATCTTTTCATGTTCCTTAGGTTGCGTTCCGAATACCCTCTGTCATCGGGGAAACGAGAGCAAAGATCTTTTGATAATTGGGCTATTACCTGTTTTCCCCAACCTATTTGTTCCAGCTTCTCTATAATTTGTTTCCCTATATTCCAATATAGCGACAATGTTCCCATATTGACACTGATAGCTGTTTTCAACTTTGCAGTATCAATCAGGTTTTCTATGTCTTTACGCCATTGATTATAGCCAGTAGGCAACAATGTATTGCCGTCATAGTGATAGCCCGTGAAAGGGCTATCGATCTACAACATGCTTTATTTCGCATCCGGATATATCGCTATTTTAATGACTCCATCCTTTCTGTTTTCAAAGATATCGTAGGCTTCTTCGATTTTTGAAAGAGGGAAATGGTGGGTGATGAGAGGAGTGGTGTCTATCCTGCCCTGAGATATCAGATGCAGGATTTCCTCACAATCACAACCATCTACACCGCCAGTCTTGAAGATGAGATTTTTGCCATACATATCAGGGAGAGGTAAGAGCTGAGGTTTATCGTACATCGCCACAATGGTAACTATCGCATTAGGACGGGCACATTGCCATGCCAACTGGAAAGTATCAGGACCGCCTGCTACCTCCATCACCACATCCGCACCACCGTGCAAACTCTGTTCCTTGACAAAAGCCTCGCAATCCTCTGGTTCTACCACCAAAACCTGCGGATAATGCTCCCTGATAAAAGCTCTTCTGGCTTCAGACTTCTCGCAAACGATGATTTTCTGCGGATTCTTCAACAACGTGCAAAGCAAACTGCACACTCCCGTAGGTCCTGCTCCGATAATCAAAACTGTATCTTCTTCCTTGATTTCAGAAATCCTTGTTGCCCAGAAACCTGTGGCAAGGATATCACCAACAAAGAGTGCCTGCTCATCACTTACATTGTCAGGAATCCTGTTTAAGCCCGTGGTGGCATAAGGAACCCTTACATATTCGGTCTGCCCGCCATCGATACGACAGCCCAAAGCCCAACCGCCATGAGGAGAAGTACAATTGTTCACATATCCATGTTGGCAGTAGAAGCATTCCCCGCAGTATGTTTCCACATTCACAGTTACTCTATCGCCCGGTTTCACATGAGTTACTTTCTCCCCTACTTCATCTACGACACCCACCATTTCATGTCCCACGGTAATTCCGGGAACGGCACGAGGAACAGAACCATGCTTGATATGCAGATCGCTGGTACAGATACTGCTCATGGTTACTCTCACGATGGCATCGTGTTCATCTATCAGGATAGGTTTCTCCTTTTCGGTGAAGCCAAATACACCTTGTTTAATATAAGTAAATGCTTTCATTATGATGATAAGTTGAAATAAGAAACTTATTTTACATCTTATCTTTTGTAATAATCATAGAGGAAAGCATCAAGGAATGCACCACGCATATTGGTCTTGTAGAAATTACCATTCTTGTCCAGAATCAGACAAGCAGGAATACCATTGATGCCATACTCTCCCATCACCATACCACCGAAACCTTCTGGGTTGCGCAACTGGGTCCAGTTCATACCTTCCTTCGCCATTGCCTTCTTCCAGTCTTCATCTCTTTCATCTACGGAAATGCTGATGATATTGAAATCCTTGTACTTCTCATGTACCTCCTTGAGATGAGGAATCTCCTGACGGCATGGATGACACCAGGATGCCCAGAACTCCAACATGGTATATTCGCCCTTCTTGATAAGGGAAGACAATTTCACCTGCTTGCCCTGTGGAGTGAGAAGCGTACCATCGATGAAGCGGTTGCCTACGGCTGTATGCTTCGCCATTTCAGACTGTGCCTGCAGCATTGGATACTGAGGTGAATTGCTCCAATCATTCTTCAACCAACCCATCATCTCATCGATTTCCGCTGAGGTATAAGGAGTTGGAAGGGCTGAAAAACTCTCATTGAGCAAATCGAAAGCTACCAATGAACTGGTATGATCCTGGATAAACTTGCTGGTTTGCTGGCGCATATCGTCCATCAGCAGGATAGCCTCCTTTGCTAAGGCCACTCTCTGTGCCAGAACCTTACAGTTGTTGATACTGTCGTTCAGGCTATGCAGTTTATCCTGGATAGGAGTCATCAGGTCGAGATAAGCCTGATAGGTATCCTGTGTCGCAGAACCCTTGATGACAGGTGTAATCATGCTCATGTCCTTTTCAGTAGGGAAACCAGTAAGATCTACATCATAAGTCATTGGCTTGTTTTCGATATAGATACGACTGGCGAAAATCTTCTGATAGTCAGGTTCTGCCACGCCCGGTTCATTCATATCGATGACCATCTGGTATTGTTCAGGCTGATTCACATCCCCCTTGAGCACAAACTCGCCGTTCTTGATAGTAGCACTGTCCAGGTTGCTCACCTTATCGATATCATATTTCTGCAGCATAACGGTGCAGCCTTCCACGTTACCCTTCACCGTACCTTTCAGTACAAAATTCTGGGCATTAGCCACCATTGCCAGCATTAAGCCAGCAATGGTCATCATTGAATTTCTCAATTTCATCATGTTCTTTTGATAATGTTCAAATATTATTCTAAAATTAGTTGTTTACATATTCCGGATTCTGCTCCAACAGATTGTTGGCACCCATAGATGCCTTTGGAATTGGGAGCAGGTTTCTTCTGAATGTTGGCAACTCAGCTTTCTCGTCTTCAGTCCAGCCTTCGAAACCGCCCTTACGGTTGTAACGGCAGAGGTCAAACCATTCCTCGAAATTCTCATTGCTGATGTCCACCAACTTATGCTTGAGGATTTCGCCCAGCAGATCGCCGTCGGCAATGGCGTTCACATCGTCCTCCGTATATCCAGCACGTTCGATGACTGTAGTCAAGAGCGTACGAGCCTTAGCATACTGACCCTGACGAGCCTCTGCTTCGGCAGCGATATAATAGACTTCGGCAAGGCGCATGAAGTAATAAGAATCAGCATAGAACATTTCAGGAGTCAACTTGTTATATTTTCCAATACCGTTCATGGCATCTCCCTTATAGGCCCATGTATATAGCGCATCGTAGGAAGCTGCATCATCTTCACCTGGAGGGAATGGGAAATCGCCTCCATCACCGCCTGGGATGACTACTCCACCATCGCCGCCTGGAATAACAACACCACCATCGCCAGAAGCACTACCATCTGAAGAACCATCAGGATCAGGAACAACAACGTCCCCACCATCTCCTGGGTTTGGAATAACAATATCTCCACCTGTTTCATCATCTGGAACTAAATCATCTGCCACCTTCTTGAGGAGTGAACCAGGAGAAAACATATACCAGTTTGAATCCATCAACTCACTTGGATTGGCTGTATAAGGAGCAAAGAGCATCTCCTGAGAATTAAACTGTTCGTCGAAGATCTTGGCATAATCGCTTTCCAAACCATAACCAGCTGCTTCAGCCTCACTGATCACTTCCTCTGCCAGTCTTGCAACTTCAGCATAATTATCCTGAGCCATATACATTTTGGCTTTCAAAGCCTTGGCGAAAACAGAACTCATGTGATAATGATCTGCCGGATGCTGTTCACAATGGGCGATGGCATAATCGAGATCATCAGATATCAACTTGTAAGTATCAGCTACAGATGAACGCTGACGAACCTGGTTATCTCTTACCAACTCATCCTTGAAGAGACAGACTCCGTATTGAGAATCCTGCTTCCAGTATTCTCCGAAACATTTCAGGAGAGTGAGATAAGCCAAAGCACGCTGGCAACGAGCCTCTGCAATCATCTCTGTACGTTTCTCCTCGCTCAGTCCTGGTATATTATTGTTGATATGTACCAGAAAGGTATTGGCCGTATTAATCACATTGTAGTAGGCGGTATAAGCCGTCTCCACATTACTGTTATTGGTTTCGATGTTCTCGGCAGCAAACTCTTCCGCCCCCATCACCATCGCCTGAGTCTGGGTATGAGCCATAGACGACATTCCATAGCGCAGATAAGATACACCCGTGCTGCGCCATGAGGCATAGACACCATTGAGCGCTGTCTGTGCAGTTGAGACATCAGTGATATAATTGTCATCAGTAACCACATGTTCTGGTTCGATGCCGTCGAGGCTACCTATCAGGTCACACGATGTAAGAGTCAGTGCTGTGGCTGAAAGGAGCGTAAGAAATTGAAATCTTATATGTTTCATAATCTACAGTCTTTGTATGAGTTAAAATTGTAATTTCAGACCGATGGAGAAAGAACGGCTCATTGGATAAACGTCCTTGTTCTCTGTTTTCTTTAAAAAGGCATTTGTTGCCGACATGTCTGGATCCAAACCTGGCCAGTTAGTAATGGTAAACAGGTTGGTGGCTGTGAAGAACACAGATGCTCCGCTGATGTGCAGGCGCTCCAGAAGAGATGGCTCGAAATTATAGGAGAGCGTGATATTTCTCAAACGGAAGTATGAGTTGGAATATACATAGCGGTCGTTGGTATTTGTATTGTCCGTGCTTGCAGGCAACCATACCAGCTGAGCATACTTGGCATCCGTGCAATCCGGTGTCCAGGTATTGCCGTACATTTCTCTCAGAATACTCTGACCCAGACTACCGGCTGCAGATTCCTGCATAGTACTGTAGTATGCATGACCTCCAAACTGATACTGGAAGAGCATTGATAGGGTGAGGTTCTTATAAGATAAGGTATGAGACCAACCTCCGAACACCTTTGGCTCCGGATTGGCGATAGCCGTACGGTCCGCTTCGGTAATATAGCCGTTGCCATCTGTATCCACAAACATATAGTCGCCTACGTGAGCATCATTCTGATAGAAATAATATCCATTTGCCTGTGCCTGAGAATTCAGTTCATCAATCTGCTCCTGACTCTGGAAAATACCAGCCACCTTGTAACCCTTCACGGTTCCCATCGCATGACCTTCCATATAGAGATCCTGATGCATCATATCGAGGGTTGAACCATTGAGCTTGGTTATCTTATTCTTGTTGGATGAGATACTGAGCATTGTGTTGTAGGTGAAATCCTTGGTGCGAACGACATCACCTCCGATAGAGAACTCAAAACCATTATTGGTGAGGTCGAGGATATTGCTGTAGAATGTACCGATACCAAACTCCAAGGCAATAGGAGCTGGAGCTAAGGCACCATCTGTCTTACGGTGATAGATATCAAAGCTACCGTTCAGTCTGCCATTGAAGAACGAGAAGTCAACACCGGCATTGTATTCAGTAGTCATCTCCCACTTGATATCCTTGTTAGGATAAGTAGTGGCTAAGGTAATGGCACTCTGTCCACCGTAGATATTGGAGTTGAAATACTGGATGTAAGAGAAGTCGGATACATTGGTAGAACCTGTCTTACCCCAACTCAAACGGAACTTCAGATCATCAATATCTCTTACAGATTCCAGGAAAGGCTCTTGATTGATGCGCCAGGCCAGAGAAACTGCAGGGAAAGTACCGCGCTTGTTACCCGGTCCAAATTTTGATGACTCATCGGAACGAAGACTGAAATCAAGCAGATAACGTGAGAGGAAATCATAGCTCAAACGGCCATAGAGGGAATTGAGTCCACTCTTGGAATAAGTCTCCATAGGCTTGTTGACGGTAGTCGCTGAACTGGCATTGTTGAGCACATCGTCATTAGGGAATCCGCTGTAAGCCTGGTCGTGTTCCTTGCTCCAGTATCTGTCAGCACTATAACCAGCCATCACGTCGAAGCGATGGTCGTCAGTAATCTTGAATTTATAGTCAGCACGGAAGTTGATAGACGTATTCGTGTTGCGATAGTTAGCCTCTGCGAGCGTAGATGTTGGTTCCGTCCCTTGCTGTTCTGGCAAGGAAACTTTCGGAGAGAAATAGCTGTTGCTGAAGATGAAACGGGATATGTTGGCATCAGCATGGAGGGTAAGACCTTCAATAGGCTTGATGTCAATATAGGCATTTCCGGAGAACTGGTCGTTCTCATACTGGGTCTTTCTCTGGAGTTTTCCCACCGGACTTGCATCCATATAGCTACTTGCATATTCGCCAAACTTATCTACTCGATTCAGGTTACCATCAGCATCACGCACTGCCATGTCAGGACGAGTCTTCCATGAGTCGTTGTCATAGCCCAATGCAGGATCGTTGCTGCCGCTCTTGCGAGAAGAGTAGGTATAGTCGAGCACACCACCCACGGTGATATACTTATTGATTTCAGAATCCAAAGAGAGTCTGGCACCATATCTCTCCATACGGTCGTTGATGAGCAGACCTTCCTGGTTCATACCGTTGAAGGAGAATGAATAGTTGGTCCTGTTGCTTCCACCTCTGATAGCCACATTATACTGGTGGGTAGGCGCATTCTTGTTAATCACCTCCTTAGCCCAGTTGGTATTCGCAGAACCGAAAAGGCTCTCGTTGAGTCCGTTGTATGTATAGGCACCCGTTTCGGCATTATATCCGATGTTACCAAATTGGCTCAGATAGTCGGCTACGCCATACATATCCACCATCGAACTGCCGTCGTTCATGCCGTTTACCGTATTGCGCAGAATTTCGTCCTGTACATTCTTGTATTCAGCCGTGTTCAGCGGTTCATAATTCTTGATAGGATTGCTGAAAGAGAAGGTGTAGCCGAAGCTTACCTTGGTCTTTTCATTGCGCTTACCATTTTTCGTCTTGACAATGACCACACCGTTGGCACCACGAGAACCGTAGATGGCTGTGGCAGCAGCATCTTTCAGCACATCGATGCTTTCGATGTCGTTAGGAGAAATATTAATGAGCGGATTGATACCGGTATCCTCCATGAAGGTAGGCACACCGTCAATCACGAAAAGAGGCTGGTTGTTATTGCCCTTACCCGATTTTGGATAAGGAGAAGTGATACCACGGATATTCAACTTGAGGGTAGAACCCGGTTCACCATTGGAAGTTGTGGCCAACACACCCTTCACGGTACCTTGAAGAAGTCCGTCGATAGTAGGAGTCGTAGCAGCCAATTTGCTGATCTGCTCCTGGTTTACGGTAGAGATGGCACTGGTCACATCCTTGCGACTCTTGCTGCCATAACCAATTACTACGAGGTCATCGAGAGCCACATGATCCAGTTCAAGCATCATGTTCTGTTCTTTCACACCCATGAATTCGATAGATTTCGTCTTGAAACCGATGCTCGAATACACGATTTTAGGATGAGACATGGAAGGGAATTCCAGGATATAATTGCCGTCAGCATCCGTGATGACACCATAGCTGGTGCCTTCAATCTTGACGGTAACTCCTACCAGAGGATTTCCTTCGGAATCAATAACACGGCCTTTCACAAAAGTGTGACCTTTTTCTTGAACTTTTACAATACTCATCTCTTCGCCCATGCTTGCAGGAGGGGTAGCATGGACTGCTCCCACTGAAGCTGCTGCCATCAGGAGCAACAGGCTTTTTTCCTTCTTCATAATAACTATGTGTTAGTTGAACTTCATATTGATGTTGCAAATTTAATAAAAAACATTGATATACCTAACAATTTGCTAAAAAATTAACGTAAATCTGCATAAATATTTAAATTTCGGGAAAAATAAGCTGGAATAACAGCTAAAAAGACAAAAAAAGCCGGTTCTTATACACTTTGAAGAACCGGCTCATATTTATTCTCATTTGATTTTCTTCATCGGATGACGCTGAGTTAACGGAACATCTTTAGTTTCCATCTGGCTTGGTAACATCCTGGTCTGTGGATGGATACCAGAGGAACTTATTGAAGTCATCAGGCTGGGCTGGATTGAAATCCTGCCAGTCTGGACGGAGATATTTCAGGAATGGCAGATGGAGCTGCTTCATTCCCATCACCACCATCTTGGCCACCTCATAGGCTCCGTATGGATTGAAGTGGGTATTATCCTCTAATGCCTTCGGCTGATTAGGATAAGTGTTGGCTGGATAGTGAACCAGCGATTTCTTACTGTTCTCATAACCCAAAGTCTCGAAGAATGTACGGGTCATATCATGCAGTTCGATGACAGGCACACCCTCTCTTTTTGCCACAGCTCTCATGGCATCAGGATAGTCGCCATGCGTTTCCTGTATTTTGCTGCGGGTATCTTTGTCAAAGAAACGGCGCTGGGTAGGGGTCACAAAGATGATGTTTCCACCCTTCGCGCGTACCTTATCTATATACTGCTTCAGATTGTAGGAGAAATTATACCAGGCTCCACTTCCTGGAGTCTTCTCTTTCTGGTCGTTGTGTCCGAACTCACAAATCACATAGTCGCCCTTCTTCATCATGGCCAATACTTTCTCCAGACGGTTGGAAGCTAAGAAGGATCCGGCTGTCAATCCGCTCTCTGCATGATTGGAAATAGCGACTTCCGAACCAAACCAGCGTGGAATCATCTGTCCCCAACTGGCGTATGGTTCATGAGCCTGATCCACTACGGTTGAGTTACCACAGAGGAAGATGGTTGTAGCAGTCGTGTCACGCTCTATCTTCACCTGTTTTACGGCAGGAGCAGCACCATAGAAGTCAAGAGTCAGCTTGTCATCCCAGTCAGGTGTGCCCTTCTCACGAGGTTTGATACGTACGTTCATCTTATCAGAAATCTTAGGTGAACGCTTGTTGACGATAAACTGGACGGTCTGGAATTTACCCTTCTTGGTAGAGATTTCATCCACCATGAGTCTTCTGGCTTCAGCACGCACCACCGTCTTGGCTGCCTTTTTCTTGGAGCCGAGGACAACCGTCACCTTGTAGTTGCCATCAGGCACTTCCACAGCGTAACTTTTAGGATTTTGCTTACTCAGATCTACCTCGAAAGTTTGGGCTTTCACATTTGCGGACATCGCCAGCATCATCATACCAGCGAGTAGCCATTTCGTTTGTTTCTTCATTATATGTTTTAGTTATTTGTTAATTTGGCTACAAAAGTACAATATCTTTTTCAAAAACATTAGTTTTTCCGTTCATTTTTTGCATATTGTTCAGATATTACTTCGCCATATTGTAGGACTCGTCTTGACGATGCGGGAGAAGACTCGGGAGAAATAGGAAGCAGAAGAGAAACCGACATGATAAGCTACTTCTTCCAATGTGGTACCGGGATGAGCCAACATATAGACCTGTGCCTCCTTGATGCGCAAGGTGGTAATCCAGGTACTGAAATTGACGGCATGTTTCCCATTGATATAACGGGAAAGATAAACCTTATTGGTGCCCATTTCGGAAGCCAAACTGTCGATGGTCAACTGGGATGAGAGATACTTCTTATCATCCACCCACTGCTGTAAGCGTGCTCCGAAGAGATTCTCATAATTCTCCAACTTAGACGTTTCCGGTTCCTGGTTGGAATCGTTTTCTATTTCATCATTCATCACTGACGCTAAATTGAGCGTGCCATAATATGGGCGGTAATTGATAAAAGAGATGACGATATAAAGATTGACACTGACGATATACACCTGGTAGGCATAATTGAAATAGATTCCGAAGAAGAGAGTGAGATAGGCAAAGACACCCAAGAGGCACAGGAAGAAGAGGCTTTTCTTCGTCCAGAACATGAAGCGCTGCATATTATCATCGGAGAAGTAATTATCCAACTGTTCCCTTTTCTTCCTATAGATAAACTGGAAATGGAACATGTATCTTACCACGATGCTACAGAAAAGCAGGGTGGAAACGATATACAGACAATAGGCATAAGGTGCAAAAGGCTCCAAAAGGGTAATCCAGGAAAAGGAAACCGTCAATATCCAACACCCGAAATCCTTCAGCATCCTCTTTTTATTGATATATTGCGAATCCAGCAACGAGGCAAACGAATAAGCAAAGCATATACATGTCAGGAAAAACAGGCTGATGTCCATACAGGCAATGATGGAATTGAGCGCCTCCCAATCTTGCGAGGAAAAGATTTCCAACCAGAGATACAGGTTGATGAACATAACAAAAAATGCTGATGCCAAGAAATATTTTGCCTTACGATAAGGGGCATAGTCTGCAGTATCCGGTACACTCAGGAACACCAGGATAATGCCTATCACCAGATAACTGGCATCGACACACTGAATCAGTTCTGCGAAATATTTTTCCAGTAACTCCATAATAAACAGCTTTTATTAAATCAATAAATTATCATCACTTACTTTTAGCACACTTTGATTCACATAGCAATCTGATTGCCATACGAACAGAGAGTATATATTACACGTACATAATCTACTAAAAGTCCTTAGATCTTGAGTATTTTGAAGATCGTCATTAGGTTTCTATCACTTTTTGTTGATTCTATATGATGTTTATAGGCATAGTTTTTCAACTACCCTGCTTGCAAAAGTACAAAAAAATAAGTTATCTCCAAATTATTTAAGCAAAAAAATGTGTTATCCCAGCAGAATTTCTGCCAAGATAACACATTTTTAATATATTTCACTGTTTAATAGTACGCTACATATACTTCTGATTACCAGTTGTCGCTGTCAAATGGATCTGAGGAATGACCCCAATTAGTGTCAGGTCCAAAGATAGGTCCGTGATCATTACCATCTGGGTCATTAACGTCATTTGCGTTATCGACTGTCCAACTTGTGTAGTTTGCCATCAGCATATTCTCCAAGAGAACCATTTGTATTTCCGGTTTAATATATTGAGTTTTCATCATAATCATCCTTTCTTATCTTCAATAAGTTAGTCATTACTTAACAAACACTTTCTTGCCATTCACGATATAGATACCGGAAGGTAAGCCTGAAACATCGGTACTGCCACTGCGAACAAGCTGTCCATTGAGATTGAACACACCGAGTTTCGCAAACTTGGAATCGATGCTGCTGTCTTCTGTAGCCATGATTCGCTCTACATCTGTGGTATAGTCAATGCCATCCAGGATAAACTTGGAAGTGGCTGCTCCAGAAGTTTGCTTATATGGCTTGAACCATACGCTGAAACCACGCAAGCCACGAACATTTTCGCCAGCATAGACCATTTTTCCTTCATGGAAGAAATAGCAATTTTTCAGATTATCTCTACCCTCAATAATCGGATTGTTCTTATTTACGGTAAAACTTGTCTCAGTATCAGCTATTTCACTTCCGTATGTTCTTGCAAAAGTACCATATGCAGCTAAAGTTCCATCTGTAACGATTTCACTATCGCCTGGCTTTTCTGCAACTTTCACTTTATCAAAACTCAACGACCAAGTTTCCTTAATGAGTCCAAAGAGATCATTCTTGTTTTGGTCATTTCTCTTGAGGCTTACATTCGGAATATCAATATGGTTGGCTGCGATAGTTACCTTATGCTCCTCGATTCCAGCACCCGTCTTATGAAGGGTTGCCGTATATTCAGGTGTTCTCTCATTTGCCAAGTCCTTTGTAGGATAGATGATATAAGGTACGTACGCCGCAAGAACTACGTCATTATTTCCCTTATCCGCAATCTTCACCGTTGTAAACTGGATCTGATTTCGAGTGAGCGTGGTCAGTTCTGCCAATCGGGCATTAGCTCCGAATGCCTGAGTGAACTGGTCTTTATTCAAGTCAACTGGCAGCACGATGGTGTTCCATTTATTGATATTCTTATTGAAAGATTTCTTATTGAGATGGAGAACCACATCGTCATAAGTCTCTGTACAGTGAAGAAGATAGTTCAGATTATCCTTGTCTTCATCCAATATCAAGTCGCGAGAGGTGGTAGAACCTGCATAGAGAAGACGGAAATCATCAAATACTGTCCACTCACCATCTTTAGCAACATTTTCATTTTCAGCAACAGAACCTACACGAACACCGAAGCAAATGTTACCGCCATGTTCTGGAACCTGCACGAGGACACTATTGAAGTACTTATGGCTACCATAGAATTCCTTACCAGCATAATCCATGTTCTGTTCGCTGATATGCAAATTGGTCTGTTCTGTCTGAGACATGTTTGCAGTCTGCATAACAACGGTTTCACGGAGGGAACCTTCAACTATTTTTGTATAATCTGTAGGTTTTTCACTTTTATCCTCCAGAAGAACAGCAAATAGCTTAGCCTTATTTGTATTAGAATAAGCCTTGCATTCGATAACATAGGAACCGCCATGATCTACGTGTACCACCTGATAGACTGCACCACGGGTATTCTTGATATCTGCGCAATAATATTTACCGAGATGAGTCTGGTAATCATTCATACTCGTATAGTTGGTTCCATTGAAAGTATATGATGTAACACTACCTGTATATTGGTTTGATCCTTGACTCGGGTCTGTTTTGTAATGTTTCTCCAAACCAAATCGGAATGATCCGGTAGCTCCCTTCTTATAAACAGCAGTCTTCCATTTATCAAGCGCACCATTATCACGGTTGAATCCAGGGCACTCTAATTTGAATGACAAATCTAACGAACTCTTAAAGCCGATAGAATTCTTTTGCAAATCATAAAGCTGCTGATAGGAGAAGATACGCCACTTAGAGCCCTCATCACTATAGTCTTTATCCTTCGTTAAGAAAGCACCACAATTTTTATCCACATCACCCTGAGAAGCGGCTGCAGAGAGATAGTATTTATCATAAGTTTTATATTTGCTATACCCATTTGCACTACGGCGATAAGTGTATATTCTGAAGGTATTTTTAGCATCTCCAATAGGTTCAATCGTCCAACCACGCTGAATAATCAAAGTTTTATCATCTTTAGATGGATAGATATCGCGATCTACAAAGACGCCAATACTTGTAGAGGCATAACCTTCTCCATAGAAGTATTCCAACGAACAGCCTTCCTGATTTCCTGATGCTGCACCTTGCTTATCTATATCCTGCTGGAAATGAATCCAACCATCACCATCTTTATAAACAGAAAGAGGCATTCCATATTCCTGAAGAGAAACATGGGTTCCCCAATAGCCTCCTACATTGAGCAGCAGACCCGTCCTTACATTATACAAGAAAAAGATTTGGCGCTTATCCGTTGGAAAAGTACCATGCGTACCATTACTTGCATTAGTCTTCATATCCGCTGCGGAAATACCAACAAGATTTTCCAAACCGTCGAAGGCGGAAGCAGAACCATTACTATCTTGTGCCTTGGTTCCCTTAACTGCTCCGAAAAGCAAGAATATAGCCAAGAAAACGGCAAAGATGGAGCGATGCTTAAAAGCATTAAATGATAGTAAAAACATTTTCATCATCTTTCAAAAATTAAAGTTCAATAAATAAGTAATTATCATATAGGCAACAAAATGTGATAGGACATCAAGTTACTGTTTTGTTAAATCATAACTGGGGACAAAAGTATGAAATTCCTCGTTTATGAATTTGTAAAATGAGAAAAAATGTGTGTGTTGATGGAAATTTACAACAGAAAAACACACTGAAAAATACTGAATCACCAACGATACGGATGGTCGTTTTTCCTTCAAAACGTTCAAAACAACCATCAATCGTTCAAATAACATGTAAAAACAGAAAATAAATATGTAAAATCGTATATTTTTAAGCTTATTGTACCTAAAAATATACGATTTCGCTTTTTCTCAATCAGGAATCAATCCAAAGAAAAATTTATGAACCTCAAAAGAAAGAACCAAAGAATGGCAAAGAAAGTCCTGATCATTGGCCCAAAAACATGGATTATTCTTTAAAAGAGGTCTAATCATTTCCAAAGAAAACTCTGATTGCATTCGCAATATTTCTTTTGGCAATTTCAGGATTCATCGCTTCCTCTAAATCCATATTCTGAGGAGATACGGCAAGAACCTGATCAAAGCCTGCGTCAAGAAGCGCCAGTTTTTCGCTGATTCCTCCAGATACCAACCAGATTTGCTGGTCTGTCGTGGCTTTATTTTTCAAGACATGTTCCAAAATCCGCTGTGGCAACTTTCCCATCAAGGTCTGTCTGTCGCTATGTCCTTCACCCGTTATCACGAGATCAGCATCCCGAATCATCTCATCAAAGCCGATTTCTCGCAACAGAAGTTCGGCTCCAGCAGAAACCTCTGCACCAAAATATTGCAGGAAAGCATAGCCCAAACCACCGGCTGCACCAGCACCAGGCACCTCACTCCTATCATAACCGAAATGCTTGGCACTCACCTCAGCAAACTTCCCTGCCCGAGCATCCAGCATTTTCACCATCTCAGCATCGGCTCCCTTCTGAGGCGCAAAAACATGAGCCGCACCGTTTTCACCACAGAGCGGATTGGTAACATCCGAAGCCAATATGAATGTGCATTCCTGTCGGATTTTCTTCCAGTCATCTCCCATCGCCTTGAGCATTCCGATACCGCAATCGGATGTAGCACTACCTCCCAATCCTACGATAAAGTGGCGCACGCCCCGGCGATAAGCATTCATTATCATCTCGCCCACGCCCCAGGAAGTAGCCTTCATCGGGTTGCGCTGTTCTGGCTCAATCAGAGCCAATCCGGCAGTCTGCGCAATCTCAATAATTGCTGTATCATTCACGATTCCATACTCAGCCTCTATCCATCTCATCAGGGCATCATGGGCATGAATGCTCACTCGCTCTCCTTTCATCGCCGAGAGAAAGGCATCGAGCATTCCCTCTCCTCCATCACTCATTTCGAGACAAATGATTTCGGGGGAAGCATCTTCAGAATCCACATTCTCTATTCCAGAAGAAGCATCTTCCGCATTCCATACCTTTAATCCCGAAGCAATCGCCTCATTCACCTCCCTGCTCGTAAGGCAACCCTTATAAGAGTCGCAAACAATTATTATCTTCTTATATCCAGCCCCATCCATCAGCCTGAGGCCATCATTTTTCCTATTCATATTCTATTTATATTATCATTCTCGGAAGCACCGCCTACAAAGAGGCGCCCCCTTCCCGCCCGCAAAATTAGCCATTATTCCTGAAACCACAAACCTTTTTGGGAAAAACATTCAAAAACAATTCCGCTTATACGAAATACCACGCAAAAAAAAACTTAATCGCAGCCTATATTCCAAAAAATATTTGTAACTTAGCAGCGTGAAACGTAAAATCAAGTGAGAATATGGCAGAAATCGTAAATAAATATCCTGTAGGAATACAGACTTTTGAAGAAATCCGCACGAAAAATTATCTCTATATAGATAAGACTAAATACATTGTGGATTTTAGAGAAAAAGGTATGAAATATATTTTTCTGAGTCGCCCAAGGCGATTCGGCAAGTCGCTTTTTGCCTCTACGCTCCAGGCTTATTTCGAAGGCAAGAAGGAACTTTTCGAAGGATTAGCCATCGCCGACTATGAGAAAGAATGGGTGAAGCATCCTGTGCTCCATTTCGATATGAGCGGTGCCAAGCATTTTGATGCTGATGCCTTGAAGAATTATCTTAATCTAGAACTTTTACCTTACGAAGAACTTTATGGTAAGGGGGAAGGCGAGATTCACCCTAATGAAAGACTGGAAGGTATTATTAAGCGGGCTTATCAGCAGACTGGCAAAAAAGCGGTTGTCACCATCGATGAATACGACGCCCCTTTGCTTGATGTAGTTCACGAAAAAGATAATCTGAAGCAGCTAAGGCTCATCATGCAGAATTTCTACAGTCCGCTGAAGAAACTCGACCCCTATCTGGAATTTACGTTCATCACAGGCATTACCAAATTCTCACAGCTCAGCATCTTCAGCGAACTCAACAACCTCGACAACATCAGCATGCTCGACCAATATTCTGCCATCTGTGGCATCAGTAAGACAGAACTTACCACCGCAATGAAACCAGATGTGGAAGGATTGGGAAGAGCGCTCGGCCTGGCATACGACCAATGCCTGGAAGAATTACGACAGTATTACGATGGCTACCATTTCAGCGAACATGCAGAAGATGTATTCAATCCGTTCAGTCTGATCAGGGCAATGAACAGTCAGAAGATAGATTCCTACTGGTTTGGATCGGGAACACCAACCTATCTGATCAAAACCCTGCAGAAACACCAAGTCAACGTGATGGAGATTGAGAGAAAGGGAGCTAGTGTTGACGACTTCGATGTGTCGCCTGAGCAGGTAACCTCAGCCCTGCCATTGCTCTATCAGAGCGGTTATCTTACCATCAAGAAATACAGTCCCATCACCAAGAGTTACAGGTTGGGCTACCCAAACCAGGAAGTCAAGATCGGAATGCTCAAGAGTCTGGCTCCCAACTATCTGTCTCCCTTATCCATCGACAACAACGGACTGGTGAATGAATTTGTAGAAATGCTTTACGAAAATGATCTTGAGGGTGCCATGGTTCGCCTGAAGGCTTATCTCTCCAGCATTTCCAACCGCCTGTCGAATAAGAACGAAAGAGATTTTCAGACGGTTTTCTATCTGATTTTCAATCTGATGGACGCCCTTATCAAGGTAGAAGAAGATAGTGCCATAGGCAGAGCCGATGCTGTGCTCCAACTGCCAGACACCACCTATGTCTTCGAACTGAAGTATGATGGTTCGGCAGAAGAAGCCATCAGGCAGATAGAAGAAAAGGGATACCTGATTCCTTATTCAGCCAACGGCAAACGACTGGTAAAAGTAGGTGTCAACTATGACAGTAAACAGCGAACCATCGGAGACTGGATTATCAAAGAAGATAAAGAAGGATTAAAGAAGAATTGAAGAAGAATAAAAGAAGGAAAATGGCAGTAAAGTTTAAAATTTTATACTTTACTGCCAAAATGGGAGGCTTTTCTTAAGCTGGATGCTCTCGTTTTATTTCCCGAATCTAGAAGTATGAGCCCACTTTAAAAAGTAAGGCCTGTTTAAAATGTTTATATTTCATGGCAATTTCTCGAAAGATATTCACCAGCAGAGCCAATTGCTATGTTTCACTCAGCATGACCACACTGGTCATGCTGGATTCAAAATATGCCCCTTTTTAAAGTGAGCTCTTTTCTCTTAATTCGAACAGTATAACCCAAATTATAATGAAGTAAATATTCAAATACTTTCATTATAATTTAGGTTAAACTTGAACCTATCCTTAAACATTGCTTGCTCTCTTTGTGGAATTTGCAATTGCTTGGCAAGAACATCCCAATTGCTCACGGCAGTTTGTACATCCTTGATGATGCCCTGAGCCACCTTTCGATTAATCATATAATCCTCACATGACTCCAACAGCACTTGAATGTCCGCCTTATTGGAAACGGCATTGATAAGCAAGCTTTGGTATAAATTGTTGGTTGGATTCATGTCGTAGGCCGGGGAGAGCGTCCATCCTTTGGGTGTCAACAAGAATCCATGGTTGCGGAAATGATCGTCTGAGTTACCTATGCAAATATTGAAGGCGACCCTACGATAGAGCTCCCGTAAATTCGTCTCTACATCACAGCATCCTTGTAGAATGAAATCCACAATATCCAGATAACCGTAACCACCTTGTGCGTTGTCTCCATCTTTAAGTCCCAGCAAAGACATACAGGAGGCAAAATGGATTCTCCGGCCTTCATCCGTTCTGTCAAAACGCTTGGATAAGAGGGTATGATACTTACCCAATCCTCCCCACAAACGAGTCTCTGCCACATGGATACCAGCTTGTAGGGCCAGCAGATGAGAGAAATGCTCCCATAATCCTGCATCATAATCGTCATTCCGAGATGGGAATTTGGCGATGCAGAGCCTGCCTTCCTCATCCAATACGCCTGCCTTCGGTCTTGCGCCACCAAGTGATGTTCCTGGCTGTATCAGCTGGGCAATCCACTTCTTTTCAGGCATGACATCTTCCTCCTCACATTTTTCTATCTCTTGACTGGCATAAATAAGCTCTCGTATTTCCGTCAATGGTGGAATTTTTAGAGAAGGAGAAACATTGATGAACCCCCCGTCCTTTTCTTTCTTAAACCTGAAACCACCCATTCGGGAGAAATCATCAATACCCACCAAGTAATCGAAAGAAGACAGGTTACGTGGAGCCCTTTGCTCTTCCTCTGCTTGCAACTGCTCCCTCCTCTTGAGGAGAGTCCTTCCCCATCTATCAGGCAAAGCGTCGGCAAAACATCCAAAAATATCATTGCCAGGCAAGGTGTATTGCATGCCGGGATAGTTGTTGATGTCTTCCGAGAGTTTGATTCCTGCATGAAGGTTGAGCCAATCGTTGTCAAACTTGAAGGCATAACTATCCGAACCACGTAACTTTTCGTAACATAGTTCCCCTATAAACTCTGGCTCCTGCAGCCAGTTGAAATCTCCAAAAACGAACAGTTTCTCCATTCCTTATTCTTTTTTAGTTGCCCTTTGACGATTTTTCAACCCCAAGTCTTGCAAGGACCTGCCGAGTTTGTCATCCTTGGCAAGCAGCAGAATGTCATCGTCCAACTGTAGTGCATACAGCACTCGCAGGTAGATGCCTATTGACACTGTCGGCATCCCCTTTTCCACCTTGCATAAAGTTACCTCCGAGCATGTAGCCCTTTCAGCCACCTGTGCCATGCTTAGGTTTCGACGTAGCCTAGCCAACTTGATTTGCTCGCCAACGATAGCCATTTTTTGCAACAACTTCCTGGGAAGTTTGTTTGCCATTGTACTCTTAGACATACTTATATACTTAATTATAATGTGCAAATATATGAAAAATACTTCATTATAATATGGGTTAGCGTGAATAATTAGGAAAGATTAAGATTGCAATTACAATAACCAACTCATCCTAAGGAACCTGTTGCTTCTCGCCCGCTTTCAAAACAATGCGCTTGAAGGCTTTCAGGGTCTTGATCGGTCCCTCAGCATCATCCATTCTACGGATGTAAACCTGCGCCACTTCCGTTCCTTCCCTATTACCTTTATTAGATAAAGAGAAGCTCAAGGAATAAGCCGAAGAATTCTTCACTTTTCTTAAATGTTATAATCTTTGTTCTTGTGATTGTTTTTAATCTCGGTGACAAAGTTACATCTTTTTTGAAACCACCACACAAATTGGCAGCAAAGTTTAAATTATTTAGCTTATTATGTCAACTTTGTCATATATCAGCAGCTGGCACGCAAGTTGCTCAACATGAGAGTGAAAGCTGAAGCTAAAAGATGAAGAAGTTCGAAAGAACGATGGAGTTTTGAGGCAAAGGCAATCGAAAAGAAAAGATAAAAATAACATTATCAATAATAATAACAAACAGAAATCCCGACGGAGCCGCAAGGAACCGAGAGGACGAGTAAAATAAAAATTGGAGGTTTTAATTATGTTGTTAGCACGTAGAAATAATAATTCAGATTGGTTGAGTAACATCTTTGATGATGTATTCTTTGATACTGACGCAACACCACGTATGAATGCTACAGCTCCTGCCACTAATATCAAGGAGACAGATAAAGATTACATCATGGAGGTTGCAGCTCCTGGCTTGAAGAAGGAGTGGGTTCGTGTAAACATCGATAATGATGGCAATCTGAACATCGCCATCGAGAACAAGATGGAGCACAAGAATGAAGATAAGCACGAGCACTATTTGCGCCGTGAGTTCTCTTACAGCAACTACCAGCAGGCCTACACACTCCCTGAGGATGCCGACCGTGAGAAGATTTCAGCAAAGGTAGCTGATGGTGTTCTTGAGGTTCAGATTCCAAAGCTTACTCCTAAGGAGGAGACAAAGGCTACCAAGAATATTGAAGTCAAATAACAATTTCGCATAAATGATTGAGGGCAGATTCCAAAGCAATTTGGAACCTGCCTTTTTTGTGCCCTTACCTGAATCATCGCATTTTTCATCTACCTTATTATAATGATTTTATCCATCCATCGGGATATTTCTTCCATAAATCTTGCGGGGGTCATAATTAATATGTAATTTTGCAGGCTTAAGAGCAGATATCAATGCTTCTGCTTATCCGTAACGGACAAGATATGGGCTATCATTTTCTGTTGCCCATACGCCACATAATGTATATTTATAAACAGGCAAGTAGATATTTATTCACTTGCGAAACTTCAGATTAAAGATTAAGATTATGGCAAAGCAAAGACAGCGTCTGGTAGAAGTGCCGTTCAACAAGACGGATTGCGGCGTAGATTTCTACATCAACACAGCTTATGGCAGCGAGTGCCTTTGGGTGCTTACGGAGCATGAAGCGTTCAAGACCGACTTCTTCGAAATATTTTTCATCAAGAAAGCTAATGGCTACGTGCTGATAGACTACAGGAAGATAAACCTGAAAGACAGCATGGTGCTCATTGTGAAGCCACACCAGCAGCAGGAATGGCACATTGATGAGCCAGCTCTCGACTACGAGTTTTTGATATTCCGTGAAGATTTCATGCGAACCTTCATTGCCGACAAATTCTTTGTCTATCGACTGCAATACTGCCAGCAGACCGAAACACCACCCTATTTGATGTGTTCAGGAAATGAATGTGAAGAATATCATCAGCTGCTCAAGAAAATACGGACAGAACTTCGGCAGCCTCAAGCCGACAGCTACAACATCATCGTCAGCGTACTCTACTATCTGCTGGCAATTATGAATCGCCATTATGTCCGTGAGCATCAATTGCCTCAGGCTGCTCCTAAGAATTATTACGCCTTTCAGTTTGTGGAATTGATGGAAACCCACATCCGGAAGTTGCAGCGTGTGCAAGACTATGCCTCGCTGCTCAAGATTAGCCGTATCACCCTGAACCATAGCGTGATGGCGCAGTATGGAGTATCGGCTACCTATCTGCTGAAACAGCGACTGCTGGCAGAAATCAAAAACGAGCTTCTGTTCACCAGCAAGTCTATAAGTGAGATAGCCTACGCTTTCAGTTTCCCCGAACCACCCCACCTGATGCGTTTTTTCAAGCAGCAGACGGGCAAGACATGTAGAAAATTCCAAGAGGACTATAAGAATGGGGTGTATGAATGAGAACAATTTATCATTTTGGTAGTTTTTGGCGGTTTTCCGGTATCTGATACATCAGTGTTTTTTCATACTTTTGCAGTCGGAATAATGAAGGTAAATATATAATGGAATTAAAATTCGCATAAGTATGAAAAAAATGATTTTGATGCTGGCTTTAATGTCGGCTTTTACTCAGTTGAGTGCAAAGAACTACATCCGCCTCATTCGCAATGCAACCCTGAAGATGGAATATGCAGGTAAGCAAATTCTTGTTGATCCATTGCTTGGTGCCAAAGGCTCTTTCGGGTCGGCTCTTGGCGTAAATCCAAATCCTCGTGTAAACTTGACGATGCCCGTGGAAGAAGTGCTTGATGGACTGGATTTCACTCTCTTAACCCACAACCATCCTGACCATTATGATGAAACAGCAGTCAAGCTGATTCGCAAGGATATGCCGTGGTTCGTACAGACTGAAGATGTAGAGCAGGTAAAGGAGAAAGACGGCTTCTTTCATGCCGTGGGCGTTGCAGACAGCATTGAGCATGAAGGAATCACCATTATCCGCGTCAGAGGCAATCACGGACGTGGACAACTTGGTGAGCAAATGGGACCAAGTTCTGGTTACATTCTCAAAGCCAAGAAACAGCCAACCATTTACATTATGGGCGATTGCATTTGGGATGAGAAGACCCAGATAGCAGTATCAACCTATAAGCCAGATTATATAGTAATCAATACTGGTGGAAACATTTTCCTTCCACAATCAAAGACAGATGGAGATATCACGATGAATGAAATGGAAGCTATGCAAATGCTGAAGGACTGCGATCTTCAGATTCGTTTTATTGCGGTTCATATGGATGCCATAGATCATGGACAGACAACAAGGGCTATTCTCCGTAATCAGGCTGAATACGAAAAGGTGGATAAAAAACGCCTGATGATACCAGAAGACGGACAAGTATTGAAACTATGACACAGATAGAAATACTGAAAAAGAATATTCAGGAGGCAGAAGCCATCATCGTGGGTGGTGCCTCTGGATTATCGGCAGCGGCAGGTTTCCGCTTCTATTATATGAGCGATGCCACATTCAAACAGATAGCCGGACAGTTGGGCGAGAAATATCATGCTGATGGTTTTTTCCCACTGTTTTATCATCCGCAAATCAAAAAAGGGGAGCTATGGGCAGCATTGCTCCGCGAGTACAAATACTTGTATGAGTGTCATACGGGTGAGCCATACGAGGATCTGGCTAAACTACTCAAAGACAAGAACTATTATATTGCCACCACCAATCAGGATGCGCAGTTTTTCCGCACCTTCCCTGCCGAGAAGATTACTCGCATTCAGGGAGATTTCCGCTACTGGCAGTGTAAACATACTTGTACAGACGAGATCTATCCCAACAAGGAAAAGGTGTATGAGTTGCTGGACAAGATAGAAGGTGACAGACTGCCCGACGACCTGATTCCCCGTTGTCCACATTGCGGTACGGAGATGGTTCCATGGTGGCGCAGTCGTGAGTTTCTGGAGGGTAGCTATTACCGAAAAGAAATGCAACGCTATCTGAATTTCCTCAAGGAGAACATGAACAAGAAAGTGCTTTTCCTTGAACTTGGTGTGGGTATGATGACTCCAATGTTTATCAAGGAGCCATTTATGAACATGGTATATCGCTGGCCCAATGCCACTTATGCAGTCATCAATCCAAAGGATGCCTATGTTCCAAAGGAGATTGCCCAAAAGAGTATTGCCATTAAGGAAGACATCGCTGTGACATTAAAGAAACTGTTGGACAAACCGGCAGATCATATCGTATCAGATACAAGTTTCGAACCAGGAAGAATATATTAAATATGAATGCAAATATCACTCTTGCCCAAGAATGGATTGCCCAAGCAGATGCCATTCTCATAGGAGCCAGCAACGGACTCTCTATCGCCGAGGGCTATCATATCTTTGCCAACAACGAGATGTTTCGAAGGCAGTTTGGGGACATGCAGCAGCAATATGGTTTCAGAAATGTTGTGGAAGGTCTTTACTTTCAATATCCTACTGCTGAAGCACGCTTAGAGTTCCACAGACGATTGGTGAAGTTTTGGGTAGACGATTACCAACCTTCACAGGTAATGCATGACCTCATGAAAGTGATTGGCCAGAAGGATTACTTCATCCTTACCAGCAATGGCGACTTGCATCTGGAGAAATCAGGGTTTGATGAAAAACGCATCTTCGAGATAGAAGGTGTCATGACCGACCTTTTTGCAGCGCCAGACCCCAAGAAAAAAACACTCTTCCATCACTTTCTTACAAAATATTCAGGCAAAAAACTCGTTATATTAGAGTTGGGTATTGGCTCGCGCAACCGACTCATCAAGCTACCTATCATGCAGCTGGCTTATCGTGAGCCGAATGCTAAATATATCACGCTCAACATGCCTCAAGAGCTCTATATTCCACAGGAGATAGCAGAAAAGAGCGTGGGTATTGCTGGCGATATAGCTCAGTCGCTCAAAGAATTGAATACAAATGGATAGACAAGGATATTACAGAACAATAGGAAGGGACGAGAGAGCATACCGCTCTTTCGTCCCAACCCCTTTGCAGGATATTCACCTGGAAATGGATGAACAAATGCAAACACTGCTTGCCCAAGCACATGAAAGATTGAAGAATCGCAACCTCTCTAATATTGATGCATTGCAGAAGGAAGAAGTTGAGAATTCCGTGAATCTGGTATATGGCGAAAAGAAGTCTTTAGCCTTAGCTTTCTTTGAAACAGATAATAAGGAAGACAAGAAACGCAAATTAGATGAACAAAACCTTCTCCAAGCCACAAGATTTGCCGTAGAACGTATGCAGAAACTGCCTATTAGCAGCCGATTACTCAAGGATGTACACTGGGTAATGATGCAAGGTGAGCACAATGAAAGGAAATACCCTGGTGAGATGCGCACCTCACCTATCTGGCTTGGAACAAAAGATGACACGCTGGCAACTGCTCCCTTCATTCCACCTGTTTATGAGGATATGGCAAAGTCTATTGCCGACTTAGAAAACTATATCCATTACGAGGAACAGACTGATGCCCTCATCATGGTGGCGCTCATTCATTATCAATTTGAAATGATTCATCCATTCATCGATGGAAATGGAAGAATAGGCAGGTTGCTAACCCTGCTCTTTTTGATGGATAGGAATGTCATCCAGCAGCCTGTGCTCTCGCTTTCAAAAAATCTGATGAGCAGTTCTTTCAAATACTTCACCGGCATTGCTTCTGTTGAAGTATCTGGAACATACGAAAAATGGGTGAAGTATTTTCTACAACAATTATATTAAATGTTTAATTGCATTATTAGAGCACTGAATTAGAGCACTGAGCCCACTTTAAAATGCAAGAAATAAGAATAGGATTTAAAATAGAACAAAAAATGAAGAAAACAATTCCTGTAATAGGCATGGCTTGCAGCGTATGCTCTGCCAATG
>ERZ1034952.1002-NODE-1002-length-24586-cov-6.477355_pt1 | contig 24586 bp, 29 predicted proteins | sample MGYA00520625_ERZ1034952 | MGnify/ENA primary metagenome ERZ1034952 (study PRJEB33766, sample SAMN09781773) | gut metagenome | biome: gut microbiome | host: Homo sapiens | place: Madagascar | study: EMG produced TPA metagenomics assembly of the PRJNA485056 data... | reverse complement strand
GGCGGATCTCGGCAAGGGCTTTCTCCGGCTGCGGCACGATGTGCAGCGCATTGGATACGATCACTACATCAAAGGACTTATCCGCATAGGGCAGGCAGAACATATCCTGCACGGAGAAGTGCAGCTTGGCAGATTGGTTATCCCGCTTTGCCTCGGCGATCATCTCCGCGGAGGCGTCCGTCGCCTCGATGTGCGCCGCCGCGTTTACGATGTGTTTTGCAATCAATCCCGTGCCGGTCGCCAGCTCTAACACCGTCTTAGCTTTTACAACCGGCCGGATCAGCGCATACATCTCGTCATACGCCGCCCGATCCTTTTGCATAAAGCGGTCGTACCGCCCGGCATTTTTGTCCCAGAAATTCTTGTGTTCCTGCATCGCGATCATTCCTTTCAATGTTAGATTAACCTAACCGACGCGTGCATCCGGGCAGTTAGATACTGCTAACCATTGTGCCTTGAAAAAGCCGCATTTCTGCGGCCTTTCGGCTTATGTAATCGGTAAAGAACCAAAATACAACTATTTTATCTCGTTTGGTCATGTTATATCACGCTTCTGCCCGTTTTGCAAGAGGTATAGGGAAAAAACTGTTTAAAAAACCGAGAGCGACAAAATGAAATTTGAAATTTCATTTTGCACCGAGACACTGATTTTGAAAAGCAAGCGTCAAGAGAATCAGGGCAGAATGTTGAAATTCGTATGGTAAGCCGGAGACGTTTCCATCCCAAGACCAAAAGAAAAAGCAGAAGTCCCTTCATTGAAAACGGGCAGAAAGTGTGATATAATCATCCGCAATAGAGAGGTGAGCTGCTGTGTATCAACCGTTAGCGGATTTGCTTCGGCCACAGACGTTGGACGAAGTATTTGGACAGGAACATATTCTGGGCAAGGGCGCGGTGCTGCGCCGCCTGATTGACTCCGGCAACATTCCCAACATGGTTTTCTATGGCCCCAGCGGCACGGGCAAGACCACCGTTGCCAACATCATTGCCAAGCAGACCAACCGCACGCTGTATAAGCTCAATGCCACCACCGCTTCCACCGCGGACATCAAAGAGATTGTGTCCCAGCTGGATACCTTTATGGCACCCAACGGGGTGCTGCTCTATCTGGATGAGATTCAGTCCTTTAATAAAAAGCAGCAGCAGTCCCTGCTGGAATACATTGAAAACGGAAAGATCACCCTGATTGCATCCACCACGGAAAATCCCTATTTTTATGTGTTCAACGCCATCCTCAGCCGCTCCACCGTGTTTGAGTTCAAGCAGATTTCCGCATCTGCCGCCCTGCAAGCGGTGAAGCGGGCGGTTGCCCACATGGAGCAGCGCACCGGCCTGACAGCACAGCCGGAGGCGGGTGCACTGGAATACATTTCCGGCGCTTGCGGCGGTGACTTGCGCAAGGCCATGAATGCGGTGGAGGTGCTGTTCTCCGCCGGGATTCCCCAGGGCAGTCTGCTCCCCCTGACGCTGGAGGATGCCAAGGCGGTCACCCAGAAAAGTGCCATGCGGGCGGACCGGGAGGGGGATAACTACTATGACCTGCTGTCGGCGCTGCAAAAGTCCATTCGAGGCTCCGACCCCGATGCCGCCGTTCACTATCTGGCACGTCTTTTGGAGGCGGGGCAGATGCAGTCCGCCTGCCGTCGGCTCATGGTCATTGCGGCAGAGGATGTGGGGCTGGCCTATCCCCAGGTGCTGCCTATTGTGAAAAGCTGTGTGGACATGGCGCTGATGCTGGGAATGCCGGAGGCAGGGCTTCCTTTGGCAGACGCGGCCATTTTAATGGCGACCTCCCCCAAGTCCAACTCTGGACATGATGCTATCAATGCTGCCATTGAGGACGTGAAGAAGGGGCTGGGCGGCGATTTCCCCCGGCATCTGCAAAATGTCCATGCCGATACCTTTACCCAGGAGCGGGAGCAGGGGTATCTCTACCCCCATGACTACCCCAACCACTGGGTACAGCAGCAGTATTTGCCGGATGATCTGGTGGGGAAAAAATACTATGAATTTGGCCCCAATAAGCTGGAGCAAGCCTCCAAGGCCTATTGGGATGCTGTCAAAAAGTAAGGAGGAGCCATGGATATTCGCCTCAATGATGTGCTTGTGATGAAAAAGCCTCATCCCTGCGGGGAAAAGCGGTGGCTGGTGCTGCGCACCGGCGCAGACTTTCGACTGCGCTGCCTGGGCTGCGGACATGAACTGATGACCCCCCGCCAGAAGGCGGAAAAAAACATCCGCTCCGTGGAAAGGCCAAGCGATTCTCTGAAATGAACCCCATCCCCCATCGGTCACAAAAGTGATGACCCGATGGGGGATGGTTTTTCTTTTTCCGGTGGGACAGGGAAGAACATCTTCCCGCTTGCCGCTGAAATCCAGAGGCAGGCAGCAGGAACTTGCGGCTCGGACGGGCTGGAAACCGACGCACTTTTTTTGTGCGTGAGGGTATAGTGAATGCCAGTCCCCGGGCAGGGGCGTAACGGAGGAATCCCATTCACGGTGTCGCAGGAGGTGCATTTCTTGAGCAGAATCCATATGGTTGCCGGGCTGAATTTCTGTGTCAATGGGCTGCTGCTGGCGGGCACAGGATGTTTGACCGGGCGGGACACGCGGCTGTGGCGGCTGCTGGCAGCGGCAGCGCTGGGGGCGGTTCATGCGGCGGTGTGCCTCCACCCGGACTGCCGCTTTCTGGGGGCGCTTCCCTGGCGGGTGCTGATTCTGACTGTGATGGCACTGTTGGCCTTCGGATTGGATGCCAGAGCGATTGGAACCTTCCTGCTGGTGACGCTGGCGCTGGGCAGCGCTGTGCGGGAGGTTGGGCGGGGCGGCTGGTGGCAGCTGGCAGCCACCATTGCAGGCATCTTCTGGCTAACGAATCGCGCGCCCCGGCGGCGGTTGATTCCCGTGGAAATCATTGGGCAGGGAAAGACCATTCACCTTCATGCCCTCTATGACACCGGCAATGAGCTGCGGGACCCGGTCACCGGGGAGTCGGTGCTGGTCATTGGAAGCCCGGAGGCAAAACGCTTGACGGGACTGACGAAAAAGCAGCTGGCGGAGCCGCTGAAAACCATGGAGCAAATGCCCCTGCCCGGTTTGCGCCTGGTGCCCTTCCGGGCGGTGGGAGCGGAGCATGGACTGCTGCTGGCCATGCGTTTTCGCCGGGTGCGGGTGGGCAGAAGAACAGGGGATGCCCTGGTGGCATTTGCGCCCCAGAGCTTTGGAACGGAATATCAGGCACTTGCGGGAGGGACTTTATGCTGAGACTGTTTGTAAAATGGTTCACCCAAACCACCATCGGCCTTTATTACATCGGCGGCAGCGATACCCTGCCTCCGCCGCTGAAAGGGGAGGAGGAAAAGGCGGCGCTGGAAGCCCTGGAGCAGGGGGACGAGGGGGCAAAGCGGCTGCTGGTGGAGCACAACCTGCGGTTGGTGGTGTATATTGCCCGGCGGTTTGAAAATGTGTCCACAGGATTGGAGGATTTGATTTCCATCGGTACCATCGGCCTTATGAAAGCCATCGGCACCTATCGGCTGGATAAGAACATCCGCCTGGCGACCTACGCCTCCCGGTGTATTGAAAATGAGATTCTCATGCACATCCGCAAAATCTCCGGCCAGAAGGCGGAAATCTCCCTGGATGAGCCAATCAATTTGGACTGCGACGGCAATGAGCTGCTGCTCTCTGACATCCTGGGCACGGACGGGGACGAGATTTCCCGCCCGCTGGAGGATGATGTAGATTTGTGCGTTCTGCGGCAGGCACTGCGGGAGCTGCCCAGCCGAGAGCGGGAGATTGTGGTCATGCGCTATGGCCTGGAAGGGCAGAAGGAGCTGACCCAGAAGGAGGTGGCAGAAAAAATGGGCATTTCCCAATCCTATATTTCTCGCCTGGAAAAGCGCATTATGCTCAAGCTTCGCAAGGAGATGCTTCGCCAAACCAGCTGTGCATAAAAAATCCAGTTGCATTGGAGCTTGTTCTGTGGTATAATCGATAGAAATAGTATCGATACAATTTATTATCGATAAAATTGTACGAAAGGACGTGGTTCTGATGGAACAGAAGAAAGTATCCAAGTCTGTGCTCAAGCGCCTTCCGGTCTATCTGGCCTATTTGAAGAATCTGCCGGAGGATGGCCCCACCCACATTTCTGCCACGTCCCTGGCGGGGGCGCTGGGAATGGGCGAGGTGCAGGTGCGCAAGGATTTGGCCATTGTTTCCGATGGGGGAAGACCCAAAATCGGATATCTGCGGGAATCGCTGATTACGGACATTGAGCAGTTTCTGGGCTACGACAACACCACCGATGCGGTGCTCATTGGCGCGGGTAAGCTGGGTTTGGCACTGATGGGCTATATTGGATTTGAGGAATATGGCCTGAATATTCAGGCGGCGTTTGATACCAGCCCCACTCAGGAAAAGACCGAGGACGGAAAGCCTATTTATCCCATTTCCAAGCTGGAGCATTTCTGCAAGGTACACAAGGTGCTTATGGGCATTATCACCGTTCCCGCCGCCCACGCGCAGGAGGCGGCCGACCGACTCATTGCCTGTGGCGTGAAAGCAATCTGGAATTTTGCGCCTGTCCACCTGGATGTACCGGAACATATTCTGGTGCAGAATGAGAACATGGCAACCTCATTGGCGGTGCTCAGCGTCCACTTGAGAGCCCAGCTCACCGAGGAAAAAATGACCCACGGTGACGGCGCGGATATGGCAAATTCGTAATTTATAAAAAGTGGATCGATGATAAATGTTGGGGTCAGGCGGTGAGCCTGACCCCTTCGCTATAGAATAGAAAAAATTGAGCATGGAGCGATAAATCCTTTACAATGAAAGTTTCCCTGCCAGACCGAAAGGAAGAAGCTTGCAAATTGATGATGTCGATTTTGCAACAAATAAATTGTATCGTCATTGTCCGGCAGCGCAGCTGCCATGGCCGGAGACCTCATAGGAGGTGACGTTGGGGGTGGTTTCGCCGTCAATCTGGGTGGGGTGGGGCGGTCAAATTCCACGTGGATGTGATGACCTGTCAGCACTTCCACCATCTCGTTGTGGCGGATATGCGCTCCTTTGAAAATGGAGGGAAACACTGTCAGGGTTTTCAGCTTGCCCTTGCCGTACATCACCATGGTGGGGGCAAGCCACACATGGTGATAGGGGTGCGTCTTTCCGTCCACCGTCACCACGGCGCTGGTGGGCTTATAGTGGAACAGCAGACCATTGATGGCAATGGAGGTATAAAGCAACATCCGGTAGAAGGGGCTTGTCCGTTGGATATTCCCGATTCGTGTCCACCAGCAGCGCAGCAACGCCCAGCAGGGCGGCCAGAAGCCAAAGCAAAGCTTTTTCTGTGGTTCTATCCCCTCAATCCAGAAATTCTGCGATTTTTCTGCCGTCCCGGTAGCCTTTTGTGTAAAAGCGGCGGGAGGCATCCCGGTCTTTTGTCAGGGTGTCCACCCCACAGGTATTGTCCGGGGCAATGATGCACAGGCGGCCCTCGGCGGCGTATTGCTTCGCCAGCGCGATGCCATCCTCATACTGCTTTGCGCGCTGCCGCAAGCGCTGAGCTGTGGCGGGATAGTTTCGTTCAACCAGCCGTGCCAGGAGCATATCCTGCTTTGTGTGCTGCAAGGCACCAATGGGCTTTGTCAGCAGCAGGACAACCTTATCACAGCCCAGGTCAAAGGCCTTTTGGATGGGAACCGTGTCACTCAACCCGCCGTCATAGCAGGCAATACCGCCAACATTGTAGGGCTGGCACACAAAGGGAATGGCGCTGGAGGCCTTGAGCACGCTGTAATCATCCTGGCGCATATCCGTTTTGGTCAGATAGACCGGCGCACCGGTTTCTGCGTTGGTGGCAACGGCAATGAATTCCATGGGATTCGATAGCATCGCCGCAAAATCCAGTGGGTTTTCGCCGTCAGCGTTACTGAGCGTGCCATAGACGTAGTCGAGGTTCAGGTAGGCATGATGGCGCAGAAGCTGGTGGATGCTCATATACTCCCTGCGGTGGGGATAATCTGTGTAAAAGGGGAAATTCCGTCCCCGCTGTCCCGCCACAAAGGAGGAAATGTTGGCGCTGCCCGCAGAAACACCGATGCCCAGGTCGAAGGTGATATGGCGATCCATGCAGTAGTCCAGCACCCCGGCAGCATAAATGCCCCGCATTCCGCCGCCTACGTCCACAATGGCTGTTTTCATATTGCATCGCCCTCTGTGAGAATGTCTTTCGCAATGCCAACACCCAGTGCGCCGTAGCCCACATGGCAGCAGACGCTCAGCGGCAGCGGGTCAAGACCAACAGTGCATTCCGGGAATGCCTCCTGCAAGGCGGCCTGCCATGCTATGCCGGCGGCGCGATCTCCCGCATAGGCGGCGCGGAGCATGACCTGCGGGCAGTCCAGCTGCTGTAAATCCGCCTGCAAGCCTTCAATCATGGCTTGCATGGCGGCGCGCATTCCCCGCACTTTCCGGTAGGCATCCAGCTTCCCGCCCTGAATGCGCAGAACCGGCTTGATGCTCAGGATGCTTCCCAGGGCTGCACCCGCTGCCGTTACCCGTCCGCTTTTTTTCAGCAGCTCCAGGGTGTTGACGGCGATGAAAATATCGGAATTCCTGCCATCGTGTTCCAGATAGGCTTTGATTTCTGCTGCCGATTTTTCCTGCTGTACCCAATGCAGCGCATCCAGCGCTGCCTGACGCTGGGTCACGGAAATTCGGTGGGTGTCTGCCACATGGACGCGCCCGTCATAGTCCTCTGCCAGCATGGCTGCTGTTTGGTATTCTCCCGAGAGGCTGCTGGACATGGGAATGTATACCAAATTGTCGTAGGTTTCCAAAAGAGCATCCCAGCAGCTTAGAAGCGCACCGGGGGATGGCTGGGAGGTGGATACCGCAGCGCCGCCTTTCAGGCGCGCAAAGAAATCCGCCTGGGTGATGGAAACGTATTCAAAAAAACTTTCTTCATCCACTATAACCGGCATGGGAACCAGATGGATGCCCAGGCGTTCCGCCTCCTCCGGCAGCAGTCCACTGTTGGTATCTGTTACAATGGCAGTTTTGTACATCGTAGCCAAAGCTCCTCCTTATAAAGCGGTTCAAAGCCGGACTGCCCAAGAGGGACAGTCCGGCTTCTCATCGGGCGTTTCGGTTAGTCCTGGGGCTTCCAGTCCTTGTAGTTTTCGTAGGTGGGGACGGGGTGCTTTTCCTCCGCCCAGAGTTTGTCGGCGCAGGGTTTCCAATTCTTGGCGTACTCCGCGCACTTGCCGCACAGATGCTCGGCGGACTCGGGAGATTGCAGGTCGGTGGACTTGGCACCGGTCTCGGCAACCATTCTCTGCAAGATTTCCGGGTTTTCCAGCATGGGGCAGGGACGCAGGTGATTTTCGTTGAAGGGCTGGTTGTCCCGGTAGGCCATAAACAGGGGGCTTTTCAGAATTTCCAGCAGGGTGTGGGTTCGGATATTGGCATTGGAGTAGTGGATGAACACGCAGGGCTCGGCATCGCCGTTGGCGTTGATGTGGAAGTAGTTCCGGCCACCTGCAATGCAGCCGCCCACAAACTCGCCGTCATTCTGGAAGTCCATGGTAAACAGTCCCTCGCCGTCCTTCAGCTTGCGAATCTGGCGGATGCGATCCTTGAGGTAAACCCGCTGCTCGGGGGTGGGCAGCAAATCCACGGAGGCATCGTTGCCCACGGGCATATAGTGGAAGTACATGGCGTAGCGGCAGCCCTTATCCACCATGAGCTTTACAAATTCGGGGCTGGTGACGGACATACAGTTCTTGGAGGTGTAGCAGATGGAGGTGCCGAAAATCAGGCCGTTCTCCTTCAGCAATCCCATGGCGTGCATCACCTTGGCGTAGACACCCTGGCCTCTGCGCAGGTCGTTGACCTCCGGGTCACCTTCCAGAGAGATGGCCAGCATCAGGTTGCCCACCTGCTTCATCTCATCGCAGAAGGTCTGGTCAACCAAGGTGCCGTTGGTAAAGGCCAGAAACTGGCAGTCGTTAAATTCTTTACACAGGCGGATAACATCTTTTTTCCGCACCAGGGGCTCACCGCCGGTGAACATATAGAAATAAACGCCCAGTTCCCGCCCCTGACGGACGACGCTGGCCAGCTCCTCATAGCTCAGGTTCAGCTTGCTGCCGTATTCTGCGGCCCAGCAGCCTGTGCAGTGCAGGTTGCAGGCAGAGGTGGGATCCATGAGAATCAACCAGGGGATGTTGCACTGATGCACCTCCCGCATTTTGCGGATGGTCATGGTGCCGTTAATCATAGCCTCAAAGCCAAAGTTCAGGGCGGTGGTTTTCAGCACGTTGGGGTCAACCTCGTCCAGCGCCCGGTTTATGTACTGATTCAGGGCAGTGCTCTTGTCCGTTACCATGTTGCAGATAGCATCAAAATCCACACTCAGGTTGGAACCGGCGATATATTTGTTCATCATGTCCAGGAGCTTTACCATTTCGGCTTCCCGATCACCCCGGTTTACCTTCTTCAATATCTGATCGATGCCCAGTCCGGCGGCGGCTCGAACCGCCTTATGCGTTAAGTTTCCCATTCCTTTTTCCTCCTAATTGTATTTACGGTACTTTGTGTAACATATAGATTTAATACGCCGTCGATGGCAAGACCTGTGCCAATCAAGCGGCTGACAATCTCAAATTCCCGGAATTCCATCAGAATTACAAGAACCCCGATGATTGCCGCCACCAACGCAACAACCAAAATCAACCACCAGCACGCTACGCCGATTCGCCTTGCATCAATGGCAGTCTGTATTTTGGACAATGCGTCAATCAGGAAAAACAGCCCCAGAATAATCACAATGTGACCGGTGGCGTAGGAATCCCAAATCATGTAGCAGCCAAGGACGGCAGAGGTGATTCCGAAAATCAAATCAAACTGAAAGGCCAGCTGTAAGGAATCTTTGGAAAAATACCCCAGAAGCCGCACAGCGCCAAAGCCAATCATCAGGGTTCCACCCATCACCATAAACAGAGGCGCAGGAATACCACCCAAAGTCATCACAGCAAGCCCAAAAACAATCAGAATACCAGCGAAGATGGAGTAGGCGTATTTTACCGCTTTCAGCTGCTTCATTTGATTGTGCCTCCTTTCTGCTTCTAAATCCATGGGGGCATTCTATTCTTTCCTCCGACAAATTTCTACAGACAAAAACGCAGAACCATCCGAATTCGGACAATTCTGCGTTTTTGCCTGGATAATTAAGAGAACGGGTGACGGCGGGAAACGCCGCGGGGGTATTAAATGGCACCGTTTCCCTGCGAAAACTGAATATAGCTGCGGATCACGTCATCCACCGAGCCATAAAAGGTGCGCTCAATTTGCTCCGGGAGCTTTTCGTCAATGGAGGGCATATTCTCCCGAATGACATGAATGGTCAACCCCACCACGGCGTAGCTGTAAAAATGGGTCACATAGTAGATGCCTTCCTCACTCAGCGCATAGGAAGCTGCCGCCTTGCGGACGAACCGTTCGATGAACAGCTCGGCGGCGGTTTCCAGATACTGCGAAAGGCGCTCCTGGTATTCGGAGTGGTAAAGGTGGTAAATAGCGCGTCGGTTCTCCCGCACCACGGCACTGGCGCGCATATATTCCTTTGCAAAGGAATCGCTTGCTTCGGTGCTCTCTGTGAACTTTGTGATTTCTTGATCGAACAGAGCATCCATCAGGGCGGGAATATTTTCATAGTAATAGTAAAAGGTGTTTCGATTGATGTCTGCCTTTTCAATGATATCCTTGACCGTGATTTTATCCAGGGGCTTTTGCGTCAGCAAGTCAATAAATGTCTCTGTGATAATTGTCTGTGTCCTTCTGGCCATAAAGCAACTCCTTGTGGTGTTGTGGTAAGCCGCCCCTGCAATTTTATGCAGTCTGCAACAGGCGGCCTTCGCCGCAGAGAAATTCCCTGATTCATGTTTCGTTCACTTGACGACAATTATATTCTCTTTTTTCACCAATTTCAAGAAAAAAAGCTGCGGAAACAGAAAAGGCGGGATGCCCCGGTTCCGTTTCCAGCCGGGGCATCCTGCTTTTAGGGGGAAATATTGAAAGAAAGGGGGATTATACAATAGAGCGGAAGGTGAGCTTGTTCTCCTGGAACATGCCGTACAGCTCCACCCGCTCCCGGAAGCGCTCGGCGCCCAGGGCGATTTCTGCGGGGGTGGGGTGGTTTGCCATCAGCTTCCAGCGCAGCTCGGACTCCGGGGTAGCGCTGTGGTGGCTGTCGCGGGGACTGTTGCGGAAGGATTCAATCATCTTGTCGCTGATGTGGCCGTTGCACACATAGCCGCCGATGACGGTATTCTTCTCCTTCACCGCGTCAATGCCTGCGGTGAGGGAGCCGGTTCCGTGGGCCGCATCCGCCCAGTAGGCCAGGGTACAAAAGACGCCAACGGTCTTGCCTTCCAGCTTGTCCATGAATGCCTTCATCTGGGCGTTGGGGCCGCCTTTGTCCACCCAGTAGCCCAGCAGGAGGATGTCGCCGTCCAGGGCGGGTTCTCCCTCCGCCAGGTCATGAATGGATTTTTCCACATCGCCCAAGCCGTCATAAATGCCCTGGGCCAGCTTCTTGGTGCAGCCGCTGAGGCTGGAATAGATTACCTGTACCTTCATTCTGGGAGCCTCCCGTTAGTTTGCAGCGGGAATGCGCTCTTCCAGCAGGTCAATGAGGGCATTGATGCTGCTGACGGACTGCAAGCCCTTGCTGGTGACGTACTCGCCGCCCAGGTACACGATGTTATTGTTGGCAACGGCGTCCAGTTGGTTCCACAGGGTCCGGTTCTCGTCAAAGGTAGCCTCGAAGGTCTCTTGCAGCACTTCGGCAGAGGGAGCGGAGGGGGAGATGGCGAAGATGATGTCGGGGTTCAGGCCCAGGGTGATTTCGGTGTCAATGGTGGTGGTGGGGCTGTCGCCGTCCACCAGGGAGTCGGTCAGGTTCTCAAAGGGGAGCATAGCCAGCATACTGCCCAGGTAGCCCTTGCTGGTCTGCTGGTAGGTGCCGGGCTGATAGAAGAAAATCATCATGGTCTGGGTCTCGTGGGTGGCGGTGAAGTCAGCGCAGCGCTGCTCCACAGCTTCAAACTCGGAAGCCAGCTCTGCTTCAAACTCGTCGCCGCCGAAGCTCTTGGCCAGGCACAGGGTTTCGTCCTTGGTCTGGCTGTAGGAGATGGAGGGGCCTTCGCTGGTGTAGAAGCAGTCGATGCCGGCATCCTCAAAATTCTTGCCGTAGGCCTCGGCCTGATAGCTGCCCAGAATCACCAAATCCGGCTCATAGGAAATCACCGATTCCACATCCAGGGACTTCATTCCAACGGAAATGGTGGGCAGCTCATACACCCAGTCGGGCAGACCGGAGGTGGCGTTGGAGGTAATGGCAACGGGATGGATGTCCAGCCGTGCCAGCACCTGTAAGGCGGTGTTGGACAGGCACACAATGCGCTCCGGCACCTTGTCCAGTTGGGTGGTTTCGCCGAACTGCTCTTGCAGGTGGGCGGGGTAGTACATGGTGAATGCGCTGTCCGTGTCGGCAGCCTCGGCAAAGCCGATGGAGGCCATTGCCATCATGCAGCAAACGGCCAGAATGAGGGAAATCAGTTTCTTCATGGTTTATTCTCCTTTTTAATAATGTAGGGTGTTGTATTCACGATGAGGGGGCATCAGTCGGCATCAATGCTGATAGCCAGGATTTTCTGTGCCAGCTCATTGTAAACCTGGTGCATGGGGGATTCGGTTAGACATTCAAACACGGTGCCGCCGCCGGCCTCGGCCTTCTGGATGTCGCCGCAGCGGGGGATATACTGAATGACGTCAATGCCGATTTCTTCGGCAGCCTTAGCCACAGTCTCCCGCTCGTTTTCCGTGTTGCGGGCGTTGAGAATCAGGCCGCCCAGCCGGGCATAGCCCCGCCCTGCAAAGTTGCGCACGGCCTGGGCAATGTTGTTGGCGGCGTACAGGGCCATCATTTCGCCGGAGGAGACGATGAAAACCTCGCGGGCGTAGCCGTCACGGATGGGCATGGCAAAGCCGCCGCACACCACATCGCCCAGCACATCGTAAATGACGATGTCCGGCTGGTAGGTTTCAAAGGCTTCCAAATCCGCCAGTTTTTCAAAGGCGGAGATAATGCCTCTGCCCGCGCAGCCCACGCCGGGGGTGGGGCCGCCGGATTCCACGCACAGCACGCCGTTGTAGCCCCGGAATACCACATCGTCCAGGGTCAGCTCCTCGCCCTTGCTGCGCAGCTGCTCCAAAACTGTGGGGATGCGCCGTCCGCCCATCAGACCCTTGGTGGAGTCGGCCTTGGGGTCGCAGCCAACCTGCATCACCTTGTAGCCCATGTGGCTGAGGGCCGCGGAAAGATTGGAGGTGGTGGTGCTTTTGCCGATGCCGCCTTTACCGTAAATTGCAATTTTTCTCATTTCTTACCTCAGATACCGCAGTTGCGGAAATATAGATTTTTCTGTTCCATCAGCCAGTCCATGCCTTTTTCACCCATGATGGGCAGGTGGGAGGCGTACTGGGTCAGTCCCTCAAAGGGGAAGGAAACGGGGGTATAGAAGTTATCCTCGCCGCAGAAATTGGGAATGATGTTATCGCCCAGCACCCAGGCGTGGTGAACAGAGCCAAAATAGTCCAGTCGGTCCTTTTCTCTGGGGAACACCGTTACTTCCCCGTTGGAGTTGGGAACCGCTTTCAGGCTGTGGTGGCAGTCCATGCAGGCCACATCCACTTCCATTTCACGCATGGCGCCCGCCAGACCCACAATCACGTCATAGTCCCCGGACAGCACAGCCACCGGCTCCCGGCGGTGCATCATGCCCATGGGGCCGCCCATGGTGGCGGGGGCATTGTCGGCAATCTTTTCTTCCAGCCGTGCCCGCAGCTCCGGGTTGATGGGCTGGCCGATAACCTGAGAGATGGATTCCAGCCATTTAAGCGTCCCTTCGTAGCCATAGGGCGCACCGTAAACATAGGGGGTGCCGCTCTGCTTTTTCAGCGTCTCGGCAATGTCCCGTGCTTCCGTCCGAATCACCAGGTTCAGGGCGGACTGTCCGGCGGTGCGCAGCTGCTCAGTGGTGCTTTCCAGACCCAGCACCAGGCGGCAGTGCCAGCCAAAGGCTTCGGTCATCAGCTGTTGCAGCTCCCACACGTCAGAGCGAATGCGGTAAGAACCGGCGGAAGCGCCCAGAATCTGGTAGCTCTTTTCCTCGGTCACGCCGGTCTTCTCGGTAAATTCCTTGATGAGCAGCTTGTTCACCGCCCGCAGACCATAGGTGTAATCGCCCCGGAAACCGCCGTCCTCAAAGGCAATCAGCTGGGCGTGTACTTTCTCCTGAATGGCAGTGCAGACACCCTTCACGTCCGTGCCGATGACGGCAATCACCGCGGAGGCCACCACAAAAATCACCTTCGGGGCGTACATGGCGTCAATTTCCAGGATGGCCTTTTCCAGCCGGGACACGTCGCCCATGACCACATCGTCCTCGCTGATGTGGGTGGTGTACAGCCGCCCCCGCATCCGAAAGCCCAGGGAGCCATACAGACCGCCGCCAAAATGGGTGGTGCCAGCCGGGCCGTATTCCAGCACAATGCCGTCCTCGATGGGCAACAGGCTCCAGATGATGGCCATCCGGTCAGAAGGAGATGGGAAATAACGGGTTAAGCTCATTGCTTGCTCCTCTCCGCAGCCGCTTTCAGCATGGCTGCAATCACCATTTGATTCACTTCAAAGCCCAGCATGTTGTAGGCGTTCATCATGCGCACCATCACGGTGCCCACCGCCCGCATTTCCGGCCCCGTTCCGGCACCGATGTTCAAATCCGGCCTTAAAACCGGGTACATATAGCCCAGGGCACCCATATTGGCGGCGCGGGTCACATAGGGGTCACAGTGGGCAAGAATCATGTCCCGCCAGCGCCGGTCAATGTCCTCCAAATCGGAGATTTGCAGCAGCACCGGCTCCATTCCCAGCTCTGTGAGGAAGGCGTGAAGCTCAAAGTTACACAGGGCGGTGTTGCCGCTGAAATAGGTCAACCCCTTGAGCTTGGGGGCGGCGGCCTCACTGCGGGCCACTGCATCGGCATAAGCCGTCCGCAGCTGCTCCGGTATGGGCTTTTCCAGAGCGGCAAAGAGCTGCTCGTAAGCAGTCAGAATGCTGTCCGGGCGGCTGAACCGCTCAAAATCCACATAAGGGATGCCGAATTTTTCTTCCATGGCTTTTGCCAGGGGCAGTCCCACCGGATGTACCACCAGGTTCACCTTGGCGGTGGGGGCGTTCTGAATATCAGAGACGGAACAGCTTCCCGGCAGGGTCAGGCCCACGGGCACGCCGTTCTCCCGCAGAATGCGGCAGGTTTCGGTTTTACTGAAATCACCCAGCCGCAGGCCCAGCACATTGACGCTCCCGTTGCATTCCTTGGGCTGCATCAGGGGCAGGCAGCCGGTCAGGGTGTGCTCAATACCCGGCATATGGTCGTCAGTCTTGAAATTCTCGGCGTGGACAACCACCACCGGGAAGCCGTACTGGCTGCTGAACACCGCCGCCATGGATTCCACATCGTCGCCGGTGACTTCCGGGACGCAGGTGGTGACAGCAAAGACGCATTTGGGGTGATATTCCTCGTTCAGCTCCTGGAATGCCTCGGTGATGGCCTCCTTGCAGCCGAAGGTCACATCGTGCTGGTCCAGCACAACGGAAACAATCTGGCAGCCCTCGGAGGCCATCCGACCGCCGTCAGAGGTTGCCATTTTGGTATAATAGGTGCATTCATCCGGGCCGATGACCAGCATGACGGCATCCCGGATTTTTCCGATGGTGAGCATGGCACCCATCAGCGGGCAGTGGTAGCCGGGAAACAGGGCATAGGACAGGGGCCCCACCTGCTTCATCATGCTGACCTCGCTCAGGCGGTGCAGACGGCTTCCGATTCGTTCACTTGTTTGGTTCATACTTCCTCCGTTCGCTGCTGCCCAGCTCTTTGTAGACAATCAGCGGTTTTTTTCTGCCCGGAATGTGGGCAATTTCACAGTCCACGCCATAGACCTCTTTCATCATCTGGCTGGTGATGACTTCTTCGGGTGCGCCCTCGCTGTATTTCCGCCCGTTCTGAATCACCACCACATGGTCGCTGACCTCCATGGCCTGCCCCAAATCGTGCAGCACCATCACAACGCCGATGCCGGTGGTGCGGTTGAGCTGCCGCACCAGATTCAGTGTCTCATACTGGTGGGAAATGTCCAGATAGGTGGTGGGCTCGTCCAGGAACATCAGCTCCGGCTGCTGGGCCAGCACCGTGGCAATCCAGACCCGCTGGGCCTCGCCGCCGGAAATCTCATAGATGGATTTATCCCGGAACTGCCAGGTGCCGGTGGATTCCATGGCCCAGCAGATGATGTCCTCGTCCTCCTGGCTCTTGCCCCGCATGGGTTTTTGATAGGGCATTCTGCCGTAGCTCACCAGCTCCTTCACCCGGAAATCCGAGGGGGCGGAGTGAACCTGGGGCAGCACGCCCAGCTTTTGGGCCAGAGCCTTGGGCTTCATCTGGCGGATGTCCTTGCCCTCCAGCAGGACGGAGCCCTGCTGGAAGCGGATAAGCCGGGTGATGGCCTTGAGCACCGTGGACTTGCCGGAGCCGTTGGGGCCAATCAGGGTGGTGATTTTTCTCCGGTCAATGGTGATGTCCATGCCGTCCACAACCACCCGCTCGCCGTAGCCGATTTGAAGATTGGTAGCCTCAAGTGCCATTGAATTTTCCTCGCTTTCTGAGCATGTACAGGAAGAACGGGCCGCCGCACACGCTCATCATCACGCCCACGGGAATCTCCGTGCCGGGAATCAGGGATCGGCCCAGGGTATCTGCGGCCAGCACCATCAGCGCACCGGTGAGCACAGAGGTGGGCAGCATCACCTTGTAATCCGAGCCCACCAGCATCCGGGCAATGTGGGGGGCGCACAGGCCCACAAAGCCAATCATGCCGACTTCGGCAACCGTGGCGGCTGCCAGAAAGGCGGAGATGGCGGAAAGGACAATCCGGCTCAGGTTGACCCGGATGCCCAGGTTCTTTGCCATTTCGTCGCCCAGCTGCAAGGCGTTGGCGTTGCGAATGCTCAAAAACGCAAAGAACAGACCGATGGCCGCATACATGGCGCACACGGAGGCTTTTGTCCAGTTGCCGCCGGACAGGCTGCCGTTCATGAAGGCCAGCACGCCGGAAAGATTGTCGCTGTTTTGCAGCTGAAGGAAGGCGTTGTAACCGCCCAGCACGGAGTTGACGGCCACGCCGGAGAGGATGATGCGCACCGGGTCAACGCCGTCCTTCCAGGCCAGCAGGTAAATGAGGACGCAGGCGGCCGCTGCACCGATAAAGGCAAACAGGGGGACGGAGTAGGACAGGCCGGGGAAAATCAGCAGAATGGTGATTGCCGCCGCGCCTGCACCGGCGGACACGCCGATGGTGCCGGGGTCAGCCAGGGGATTGCGCATGACGGCTTGCAGCAGGGCACCGGCAGCCGAAAGGCTGGCACCCACCAGCACCGCAAGCACGGCGCGGGGGAGGCGGAGGTACAGCACCGTGATGCGTACCTTTCCGGCATTCTCATGCCACAGGGCATTCCAGACCTGGGGGATGGAGTAGCGGGCGCTGCCGATGGCAATGCTCAACAGGAACGTGATAAACAGCAGTCCCAGCAGCACGCCCCACACAGCTCCCAGGCGGAGCAGCTGATTGCCTGCACGGTTTTGATTTGTCTTGCTCATTTACTTCTCCGCGTAGAAGGCTTCGATGCAGTCAATCAGGGTGTTGATGCTGTCCACCACATGAATACCGGCAGTGGAGCAGAATTCCACCGGCAGATAAATCACATCTCCGTTTTTAATGGCATCGATGGAGTTCCAGTAGGCCTCATTTTCGGAATAGGCCTGCTCCATCAGCGCCTGGTGCTCCTGCGCCGTGCCGCTGCCCACGCACAGCACCAGATCGGGGTTATAATCCAGTGCCTGTTCAAAATCCAGCTTTGTCATGGAGGAGGCTTCGTTTTCGTACACATTTTCAAAGCCCATCATGGCGGCCATGGAGGCCAGGGTGCCCCGCTCGGTCTGGATGTAGTGGTTGGCGGTGTCACTGGATTGCAGCACCATCGCCTTCTTATCGGCGTAGGTGGGCTGGACGGAGGCCAGACGATCTTCCAGAGCGGTGAAGCGGCCCATGATTTCCTCGCCCTTGGCGGTGGAAGCCTCGTCCAGGGAGAAGGCCTTTACCAGGGCTTCGGTCTGAGCCTTGATGTTGTCATAAGAAACGGTGTGACCGGCGAACACATAGTACACGGGGATGCCCAGGGACTCAATCTGCTCGCCCACTTCGGTGCTGCTGGAACCCACCAGAACCAGGTCTGCCTCCAGCTCTACGATGCACTCATAGTCGAAGTCGCTGGAGGACATGGCGGAGAACTGCACCGGCTCGGTGGCGGCAACCAGGTCTTCCGGCCAGGTGACCACGCGGCTGGTGGGGATGCCTACCAGGTTTGCGCCCATTTCATACAGCGCCAGCACCGGGGCGGTGGACAGGCAAACGATTCTCTGGGGCACGGAATCCAGCACCAGGGGCTCGGTGAAGCCCAGGGCCTGCATGTCTTCGGGATATTCCATCACAAAGGATTCGGAGGAGGCGGGAGCCTCGGCAAAGGCGCAGACCGTCATGGCCAGCATACATGCCACCACCAGCAGGGCGGAAACGGCGCTCAGCAGGCGGCTATTCTTGACTGTGTTTTTCATATGATTACATCACCTTTCTGGTTAGCGATAACTAACCAACAAATTGCGTGGTTAGCATACACTAACCGACACGGTTTGTCAAGCCCTTTTTCCAGTTTTTGCAAGTGTGCCAATTCTGCCCACACAGCCAAGCCTCATTTTTGGACAAAAAAATAAGCGCCCATAACGAAGAAACGTTATGGACACGCAGCGCGAAGCTGAGGGGGTGTCGTTCGATGAATGGTACACGCGCCGATTCTGCACATGCCCTGTAGGGGCGGCTACAGATGCCCGCAAGCTGACGGAACAGAGTGGTGCGTTGAATGGAACGTGCTAATGGTTTTGCCAAGGGCACTTCTGAAAGGGGAGCTGGCAGCCGTAGGCTGACTGAGGGGTTTACACGCTCAGTTGACGGACAAACCCCTCCGGTTTCGCTAACGCTCAACCACCTCCCCTTCCAGGGGAGGCAAGGGCACTTCGTGCCAGCAGGTCGCTAAGATGGCGACACTAGCAACATTATTTACAAATTGTTTACTCATGCGATTGTCGTGGGCTTGTTTCCATCGCCATTGTAATCCCCTCGGATTTATGCTATGATAAAGCAAACGATGTTTCACCGGAATCGTTCATTTCATTACTCATCACATCGCTCACTAATGATTGATGCATGAGCGATGTGGTGATAGATGAAACGGATGGAGCGACTGTGTGAAACAGACCAAAACATAGAACAGGAGCGATAGAACCATGACCTTTATTTGCTATCCCAAGTGTACTACCTGCCAGAAGGCAAGAAAATGGCTGGATGAAAACGGAATTTCCTATGAGCTGCGGGACATCAAAACGGAAAACCCCTCCGCCCAGGAGCTGGAACAGTGGTACCGCCGCAGCGGGCTGCCGCTGAAAAAGTTTTTCAATACCAGCGGGCTGCTGTATAAATCCATGGCGCTGAAGGACAAGCTGCCGGGCATGACGGAGGGAGAAATGCTGCATCTGCTGGCGACGGATGGAATGCTGGTGAAGCGCCCGCTGCTGGTGGGGGAGGAGACCGTCCTGGTGGGCTTCAAAGAGGCGGAATGGGCGCAGCGGCTGAAAGCCAATGAGGTGGACACGAAAAAATAAGACAGAGGTTGAAGACGGCGTTCCCACTGCTAAACCAGTGTGTCTTTGGGCTGAGATAAAAACATAAAAGGAGTTGTTCAGAATGAAAATGACCACAGGATATGATTTTCAGGGCTATACCATCACGGAGTATTATGATGTCATCTTTGATGAGATGCTGATGGGCTTGGGCTTTGGAAAATCCATTTTGTCCTCGCTTGACAATTTTGCATCTTCCTTTATGGGAACGGAAGCAACGGTTATGGTGGATAAGCTCAACAACACGAAGACAGAGCTGAGGGACAGAGTGTGCCGCAAGGCTGAACGGCTGGGAGCCAATGCTTTGATTGGCATTGATTTTGAAAGCAGTAAGCTGGGGGATATCATCATGGTTTCCATGACGGCTACTGCGGTGCGGATAGAAAAAAATATTTCAGGATTGCCTTGCGCAGAGAAAGATTTTCGGGATGCAGATGAAGAAAGACAGCAAAGGCTGAAACAAGAGAGGGATTCTGCCAAACGAGAGATGAAGGACTTAGAGGGAATCCAGCCAGATGAGATTCTTGATGCGGTTTCTCAACTGGAGGATGCGGGAGAAATGTATCGTGCCGTTGAGGAGCTCTCCCATAACCATCCCGGATGGTTTTCTGCTGAACTTCTGGAAAATCTGTCTTCAGCAGCCAATGTTGGGAGATTATATGGAAAACAGGTAGGAATAGAACATTTTAAGAACACGTTGGAGTGTTATCTGGTAAAAAATGGTTTAATGAAGGAAAATGAGGAAAATGAATAATCTGCAATACCGGAAAAGGGGCGGAGCGGGAGAATAATGAAGACAATTCGTGTGGTGGCGGCGGTGATTCGCCGTGAAAACCAAATCTTTGCCACTGCCCGGGGCTACGGGGAGTTCCGGGGGCAATGGGAATTTCCCGGCGGAAAAATAGAGCCGGGGGAAACGCCCCAGGAAGCCCTGGTCCGGGAAATCAGAGAGGAGCTGGGGGCGGAGATTGCCGTGGGCAAGCTGATTGAGACCATCGAATATGACTATCCCCGGTTTCATCTGTCCATGGACTGCTTCTGGTGCCGTCTGGTAAGCGGGGAACCGGTGCTCCGGGAGGCGGAGGCTGCCCGATGGCTGGAAAAGCACCAGCTGCATGAGGTTCATTGGCTGCCGGCGGATGAGGATTTGCTGACTGCCGTTGAAGGGGAGATGTAAAATCATCCCGGCTGGATAAGCTGATGCACTCCGCCGGGATGATGCTATTAAACTTGCAAGTAACCTATGCGGATGATAGCAATGAGGAATACTGTATTGAAAATTGCGGTGACAAACAAATCATAATTTACAAAAATGTTGGAAGCAACCATAGATTTACAAAATGTAAAGTGCTTGCGGTTTACTTCTGTTGCAAATCTATTTAAAATTGGAGGCACAAACCAAAATGAATTTACCAGAAAAGCTTACATATTTAAGAAAGCAAAAGGGATTGACCCAGTCAGATTTGGCAGAGACCTTGAATGTGTCCCGCCAGGCTATCTCCAGGTGGGAGGTTGGTACTGCGGCTCCAAGTACGGATAATTTGAAGATGCTTAGTAATCTGTATGGAGTATCGGTCGATTATCTCTTGAATGACAATGCCGACGATGTGTGCATTGATTCAGAAAATCACAGCTTGTGCCAGGAAAATGCCGGAAAGAAAACAGCGATAAGACCCAAAGAAATTTTGATTGGTTTTCTCATCGCAGCGGCAGTGAGTTTTGTGGTGTTGCTTTTCATTTTAATAGGCTCATGGAGAAAAACGGCACCAACGAATATTCTACCGGTGGAAGAAATGGACACGGTAGCGGAAGATAATTATCAAGCAGAAACATTTTTGCTTGAATAACAATGTGCCAAGGGGGATGAGCAAAATGCAGATAAGGGGAAGAAGTATTTTGTTAGTAGACTTGCGAATGAAAGGAAAAATATTATGAAGAAGGTATTACCTTTTGCGTTGGTGCTTGTACTGCTATTCTTTATGTGCATTTTTGTGTTTGCATCGGAAGCGCCTGCCGGTGAAGATACTGTGTATTATGGAAAGTCTGAAATCTCTGAGTTAAATCAGATTCCTTGCGCTACCGCAGAAAATCCTGACAAGAATATAGCAATAGAAGAAGACGAGGATACTGTATACTATGGCATCAATGAACTGAATCCGGAAGACTTTATTTACATAGCTCCTGCAACGGTGCAAAGAGCTCGTGCGAGCTATACACGTTTAGAGTTTCCTGGCGCAGTATATAATAGCGTATACAGCGATTTTGTTGAGAATGTTATTACAGCAGGGGCTTCTGCAACATTGGACGTAAATACCTGTGTGTGGGCACCGGAATCTAATGATTTGGAAATTGGCATCTACAACTGGACAACTGCTGAGAACTGGTATGTAGTGAGATCCGGCGGTCAAGTATACAATTATTTTATAAACTTCACGAACCTTACTGCCGGTTCCTATAGCGTATATATCCGTAACCGTGGCACGAGTTCTTTGACAACGGGTTATCTGCTGTATAATCTAAGATGATGGTATGAGAGCTGCAATTCTGGGTGAGGGAAGAACGCAAAACGCAGAACAGAAAGAAATTTTCGTTTCATAGAAGGCCCCGGCAAGTATTTGACGCTTGCCGGGGCCATGGTTTTTATGAAAGGCAAAGTGTGCCATGGTTGCCTATGCACTGGTTTGGAATACCGGTATATTGCACAGAAGCAGAACCTAAAAATAGGTCAAAAAGATGAATGCTCGCTGGGGCGTATGATTTTTATTGCCTGTCCGACAGAAAGGTGCTAAGTTAATGGTATACCCCGTTTACTCCGGGCGTGGATGCAGCGAGGCATTCAAGGAGATTTACAGAAAGGCGAAGGAGGAGCATTCAATCTGCTCCTCTTTCGGAGACGATGAATCGGAACGTGCGCCCCGCAAGAAAAAAGGAAGCGGAAAGGTAGAAAGCTATGTAATTAAGGTGGCGTTGAATGGTCAATGCTACCGGCATATTCAAATCAGCAAGTATGCGCCGCTGGGAGTGCTGAGCGAGGTAATCTTGGAGACCTTTGGGTTTGACGATGACCACTGCCACGCATTTTTTATGGATAACCGGTATTGGAGCAATGGAGATGCCTATTATTCCGATGATATGGATGGAGGAAGCCGCATATCCTATAGGATGCCGCTTCACCGACTTGGACTGAAAAAGGGTGATGCATTTAAGTACCTCTTTGATTTTGGTGACGAATGGCGGTTCCAGTGCCGCATATTGCAGGAATTGGAGGAGAAAACGGATGAACCCAAGGTCATCAAAGCGGTAGGAGAAACGCCGGAGCAGTACCCTTCTTGGGATGATGAGGAGTTGTAGTCAGAGGCTGTGGAAGAAAAATAAAAAAAGCTTTCCGGCAGAAAGATGGGATGCAAATGGAATGGTCAGACGGAAAGAAACGCTGCGGTTGGGCAAACCCCAAAAATGATCGGTACATCCGTTACCATGATGAAGAATGGGGCGTTCCTGTCCATGATGATGGGAAGCTGTTTGAGATGCTGATTTTGGAATGCTTTCAGGCCGGGCTGTCCTGGGAGTGTGTTCTGAACAAGCGGGAGGCGTTTCGGGAGGCTTTCGATGGATTTGATTTGGAGGCGGTCTGCGCATATGGGGAGGACAAGCTGGAAGCCCTGGTCCGTGACCCCGGAATCATCCGGAATCGGCTGAAAATACAGGCGGCTGTCACCAATGCCCGGGCGTTTCGTGAAATACAGGGGGAATACGGCAGCTTTGCCGGGTATCTCTGGCACTGGACTGCCGGAAAAGTGGTCTGCGAAACTGGGCTGACCCATTCAGAACTTTCAGACATCATCTCAAAGGATTTAAGGAAACGGGGCATGAAATTCGTTGGGACGACGGTAATCTATGCATATTTGCAGGCAGTCGGCGTGATTTATTCTCACGATGGGGGCTGCTTTTTGGAACGCAAGACGATGACGGCTGAATAGAGCGGTATGTATAAAGGAAGCGGGCGGATTACCCTTGTCTTCCCCCACGATGCAAATATTTGCCTAACCCTATAAAGGATTTTAGACAGGTTGGAACGCCCGGAACGAGGCCACTCCCGTTCCGGGCGTTCCTTGTGCGCCTGGTGAGCGCACGTTCTCTGGGGTGAAAGTCCCGAAGTCGCCCGGTTATAAGATTAAATTTCAATCCACGCTCCCCGTGTGGGGAGCGACTCCATGGTGACGTGGTGGTTCTGCATCAGGTCTAAATTTCAATCCACGCTCCCCGTGTGGGGAGCGACTGGCCACAGGCCGTCACTTTCAGTCCGTCAAAATATTTCAATCCACGCTCCCCGTGTGGGGAGCGACCACTGTAGGCGCATTGTCCAGCACCGTCAGAATATTTCAATCCACGCTCCCCGTGTGGGGAGCGACGGCCATCCGAAGGAGCAAGGCGGGGTTTAAGACATTTCAATCCACGCTCCCCGTGGGGGGAGCGACCGGGCGTGCGTGCGGCCTGGTGTTTCTGTAACCTATTTCAATCCACACTCCTCTGCACGGGGGAGTGACATGGGTGAAAGATAGTAATGGCACATTACCTGTGAATGCTTCTTTTTAAGCACTGATTATGCACCGACTTTGCTGTCTCGCACAATTTGTGCGGCAGCTGTCACGTCTTGTGCGCTGGCTTCAATCAGCTTTGCGATGTTTTCGAGATACTGATTGAGTTCAGCAACTGTCATTTCGTCCATTTCGTCACTTCCTTTCTGAAATTCTGTTCCACGCTTCCCGTGTGGGGAGCGACGCTGCTGATATTGAGCAGAATCTGTTAATCGCAATCGATTTCAATCCACACTCCGCTGTATGGGGGAGTGATACGGACGACTAAGATAGGGAAGTATATCCATTGACCACCGCTTTTTAAGGGTGGATTTTCGATGATGGGGGAAATTGCTGCGCTGTTTGTCCTGCAAGAATTTACACAGAGATTCCTTGATTTGTTCGCCATACCGTGTTATAATCAAACAAAATGGTCGGGGTAAGGCTCCTGGCGCACCTTCTGTGGTGGAGTAGCGGTGTTCTTGATGGGGCGGCCGCTCCTTTTAGTTGCCCATTATTTTATTGACGCTGGCTCTGAGTTCCTCGAGTGTGTCGCACTTTTCAATCAGTTCGAGGATTGCTCTCAGAAGGGCTTCCGTAAAGTTTACTTCATTCATGTTCTCGCTTCCTTTCGTAAGACATAATACACTCCTATATGGGGAACAACGGGCTATCGGCGTATATCGATAGCTCTTTTTTTTGACTTTAATCCATGCTCCTTGTGTGGGGAGCGACCCGCCTGTTTGGATTCTACCACAAAATGAATAAGATTTCAATCCACGCTCCCCGTGTGGGGAGCGACCACAGGAGCCGCCCCAGAGGCCCACAGCGACGACATTTCAATCCACGCTCCCCGTGTGGGGAGCGACATCTGCTTCCCCAGTTCCGTCAGCCTGTCCAGCAATTTCAATCCACGCTCCCCGTGTGGGGAGCGACTGGATGGTTAATCGGTGTAGCTGTCGTACGGTATATTTCAATCCACGCTCCCCGTGTGGGGAGCGACATGTGCATTGGTGTTGCCATTTTGTCTGTCCTTGATTTCAATCCACGCTCCCCGTGTGGGGAGCGACTATATATATATAT